>ERZ773194.160-NODE-160-length-88923-cov-31.357767_pt1 | contig 88923 bp, 71 predicted proteins | sample MGYA00511240_ERZ773194 | MGnify/ENA primary metagenome ERZ773194 (study PRJEB29015, sample SAMEA2737774) | human gut metagenome | biome: human gut; feature: human-associated habitat; material: faeces | place: China | collected 2012 ... | reverse complement strand
GTATTTCAAGTTTTGAGGCAATGTATTATGCAAAATTTTGTTTCGTAGGCGCGACTGGTTCGAGTCCTGTCACACTAAGGTACTTTTGAATTGTTCAGCAGGCATTAAAATAAGATAAAACACCGGAGGTAATGAAAATGAGGAATGAATTTTTAACGGAAGCGGATATTTCGGGATTCAGTATGCATCTGCTGGCCGCCGAGAAAAGCGCGGCGACAGAGCAAAAATATATTCGGGATGTAAAGTCGTTTGCAAAATTTATCGGTTGCTCAAAAATAACAAAGGAAAGCGTGATTGCATACAAAAAGCATTTGCGGGAGAATTACACCGCGCGGAGCGTTAATTCGATGCTTGCAAGCATCAACAGTTTGTTTGCGTTTTTGGGTCGGCACGATTTAAGGGTAAAATCGCTGAAGCTTCAGCAGCAGATCTTCCGTCCCGAAGAGAAGGAACTGACAAAAGCGGAATACGCACGGCTTTGCAGAACAGCGGAGCGTAAGCACAATGAACGACTTAATCTTATTTTGCAGACAATTTGCGGTACGGGTATCCGTGTCAGCAAGCTGCAATATATAACGGTAGAATCAGCCATCGCAGAAACTGAAATAAAATACTTGAAATATCATATACCCCGTTGTATAATAAAATGTAATTACCTTGTGCGTGATTGCAAATTTATTAAAAAACGGGGTATATGTATTATGGTTAAGGCTGTTGTAGGCGCAAACTGGGGCGACGAGGGCAAGGGTAAAATTACCGATATGTTAGCCGGAAACGCCGATTTTGTCGTTCGTTTTCAGGGCGGTGCCAACGCGGGTCACACTATAAAAAATAAGTACGGCAAGTTTGCGCTGCACACTCTGCCGTCGGGTGTTTTTAACGAGGGTGTTACAAACTGCATAGGCAACGGCGTTGCGCTTGATGTTGACAAGCTGTTAGAGGAATATAACAGCATAGTTGAAAAGGGCGTTCCCGCACCCAAGCTTGTAATTTCCGAGCGCTGCCAGATGGTTATGCCGTATCACGTGCTTTTTGACGTTTACGAGGAAGAGCGCCTCGGCAAGGCGAGCTTCGGCTCCACAAAATCGGGCATCGCGCCGTTTTATTCGGATAAATACGCGAAGACAGGCTTTCAGGTGTGCGAGCTTTTCGATGAAAAGGCGCTGAGAGAAAAGCTTGAGCGCGTGCTTGAGGTTAAAAACGTTTTAATTGAAAACCTCTACCATAAGGAAAAGCTTTCGGTTGACGATATTTTCAATAAAATGATGGAATGGAAAAAAGGCATTGCGCCGCTTGTGGGCGACGTTCGCAAAATGCTTTACGAGGCTGATAAGGCGGGCAAAACAATACTGCTTGAGGGTCAGCTCGGCACTATGAAGGATACCGACCACGGCATTTACCCCATGGTTACATCTTCAAATACATTGGCAGGCTACGGCGCTGTGGGCGCGGGTCTTCCGCCCTATGCAATTAAAGAAATTTACACCGTTATAAAGGCTTATTCATCGGCAGTGGGCGCGGGCGCGTTTGTCAGCGAGATATTCGGGGACGAGGCGCAGCAGCTGCGCGACCACGGCGGCGACGGCGGTGAATACGGCGCTACCACAGGCAGACCGCGCAGAATGGGCTGGTTTGACTGTGTAGCCACCAAATACGGCTGCGAGGTTCAGGGCACGACCCATGCAGTGCTTACGGTTGTTGACGCGCTTTCCTACCTTGATGAAATTAAGGTCTGCACCGGCTATGAAATTGACGGCAAGGTAACAAAGGACTTCCCTGTTACGGGTCTTCTTGAAAAGGCAAAGCCCGTGCTTACCACCCTGCCCGGCTGGAAATGCGATATAACCGGAATTACCGAATATAACAAGCTGCCCGAAAACTGCCGCAAATATATTGAATTTATAGAGCAGGAAATTGGTTTTAAAATACATATGGTAAGCAACGGTCCTGCACGCGAAAACATTATTATTAAAGAATAACCCGGGAGAATAAAATGAATTTTACTCCAATTGACAATAACGGAACGGTAGATGGCTTCTGCCTTATAAAAAGTCTCGATAAAAAGACCTCATCAAAAGGCGATACATACCTTGATATGACCCTGTCGGACGCGGGAGGCGAAATAAACGCAAAGCTTTGGCGGTACAACCCCGCCGCTCACGGCGAATATGATGTAAACGAGCTTGTGAAAATTCGCGGCGTAATTTCGCAGTACAACGGAAATGACCAGTTGAAAATTGACCGCATACGCAAAATAACCCCCGAGGACAATGTTAAAACAGAGGATTTTGTTAAGTCCTCGGATTATTCGGGCGAGCAGATGTATGACGAGCTGTACAGAATAGCCGACAGCTTTGAAGATGAGGAGCTTAAAGCGATAGTTACCGCTATTTTAGCCGATAACCGCTTGGCGCTTCTTTACTGGCCTGCGGCGTTTAAGCTGCACCATGCTTTGCGCGGCGGGTTGCTTATGCATTCGTTATCGATAGTAAGGCTGGCGGAGGGCGTTTGCAAGGTCTACCCGTTTGTGGACAGGGAGCTTTTGCTTGCGGGCGCAATTTTGCACGATATTGCGAAGCTTTCGGAATTTACTGTTGCCGATACGGGAATTGCAACAGGTTATTCAAACGAGGGCAATCTACTCGGTCACCTGGCAATGGGCGCTATGGTAATTGATAAATACGCGGAAAAGCTCGACATAAGCCGCAAAACGGCAATGCTGCTTGAGCATATGGTGCTTTCTCACCACGGCGAACCGGAGTTCGGTGCGGCGGTAAGACCTATGTTCATCGAGGCGGAGCTTTTAAGCGAGCTAGACCTTATGGATTCCCGCGTTTTTGAAATGCGCGAGGCGGTTGCCGCAACCAAGCCCGAGGATTTTTCATCTCGGCTTTGGGCACTTGATAACCGCAAGCTTTTCAATCACTCCCGCACCGAGCTTGACAGCGGTGTTAAGCTGTTCTGATAACAGGACGAAAAAAACACATAATATATAAAAAACGAAAGGAAGAATAAAAAAATGAAGATCACAAAGGATATGCTTATAGGCGAGGTACTTGATATTGACAGCAGCGCGGCTGAATATTTCTTTGAAATAGGCATGCATTGCCTGGGCTGCCCCGCGTCCCGCGGCGAAAGCATTGAGCAGGCGTGCGAGGTTCACGGAACCGACTGCGACGCACTGCTTGAAAAGCTTAACCGTCACTTTGAAAATAAATAATGGCGCTGAGTTTAAGGCTCGCGCTTATCTCCGCCCTCGTGCCGCCCGGTGCGAGGGTGTGCGATATAGGGACAGATCACGGCTATTTACCCATTGAGCTTATAAAGCGCGGGGATATTAAAAGCGTTATTGCGACAGATATTCGTAAAATGCCGCTTGCAAGCGCCGAGAAAAACATTAAGTCGGCAGGTGTAGGCGGTATAACACTGCGCCTGTGCGACGGGCTTGAGGGTATAGCGCAAAATGAAGTTGATACTGTAATAACGGCGGGCATGGGCGGCGAGGTTATAGCCTCAATACTGGCACGCTCTGCCATTCCCACCGCCTCGCCCGCTCCGCTGCTTATCTTGCAGCCTACCACCTCGCCCGAATTTTTAAGGCGGTTTTTATGCGAAAACGGCTTTGAAATTATAAGCGATACCGCGATTTGCGAAAACGCAAAGCTATATTCCGTAATTACGGCGCGGTATATAGGCGAAAAATATAATTTCGGCGAGGAATTTTACTACTGCGGAAGAGTAGACCCGCGAACGGAAGACGGTGCAAAATACATAGAAAAGCAATATTTGCGGCTTAAAAAATGCGCCGACGCGATTGAAGATATCCCTGAAAAGCAGGAAGAATACAGGCGATTCGCGGAAATTTCCGCCGCGCTTAAAAAGAAACTTACGGAGAACCAAAATGGCATTTGACGGAGCATTTTTACACAAAACGGTAACAGAGCTGCAGACTGCCGAAAATACGTTTGTAGATAAAATATACCAGCCCTCAAAGGATGAGCTGGTCTTTTTGCTACGCAAAAGCGGATTTTGCAAAAAACTCCTTATAAACGTGCGCCCGGGGGCTGCGCGTATTCAGTTCACCGAAACCAAATATGAAAACCCCGCCGTGCCGCCTATGTTTTGCATGCTTATACGCAAATATCTTTCATCGGCGCGGCTTTTAAAGGTGAATCAGCCCGGGTTTGAAAGAATAGCCGAGCTTACATTTTCCTACACAAACGAGATGGGTGATATTGCCGAAATTCGCCTGGCGGCGGAGTTTATAGGCAACAAGACTAATATTGTGCTTATAAACGAAAACGGCAAAATTATTGACGCACTGCGCCATTCAGACCCTGAATCGGGCGGAATAATGATACTGCCGGGCGCTGCCTACACCTATCCGGAGCGGAGGCACAAGCTCGATCCGCTGACCACCGATACAAAAGCGATTATAGAAGCCGCCGAAAAATCGGGCGGCGAGCTTTCCTCGGCGCTACTCAACACGGTTGACGGCTTTTCGCCGCTGTTATGCCGCGAGGTTGCCTTTAAAGCCGGGCTTTCGGGCAGTCTTTCAGCCGCGCTCGGCGGAATAATATCCGATTTAAAAAACAGCGGCACTCCCCTGCTGCTTATAAAAAGCGACGGCACGCCGCAGGATTTCAGCTTTACGGATATTTCGCAATACGGCAGTCTGTTTGAGAAAAAAGTTTTTCAAAGCTACTCGCAGCTGCTTGATGAATTTTACTCTGCGCGCGATACCGCCGACAGAATGAAGCACGCCGCAGGAGATATTTTAAAGCTTGTAAACAACCTTAAAACACGCACCGAGAAAAAGCTTGCACTGCGCCTGCAGGAGCTTAAAAGCTGCGAAAACCGCGAGCAGCTGCGAATTTACGGTGAGCTTTTAAAGGCTAATCTTTATAAGTCCGTACCCGGTGCCGCCTTTATTGAGGTTGAAAATTACTATGACGATATGAAACAGATTCGTATTCCTCTTGACCCCGCGCTTTCCCCGCAGAAAAACGCAGCGAAATACTTTAAGGACTATAAAAAAAGCCACACGGCAGAGCAGACCTTAACAGAGCTTACGCGGCGCGACGAACAGGAACTTATTTACTTTGACTCTGTGCTTGAAAGCATATCCCGCAGCCGCACCAAGGCAGAAATTGCCGAAATTCGCGATGAACTGACCGCGGGCGGGTATTTAAAAGCGCCCGCGACTAAGCCAAAAAAAACGCAGGCGCCAGTGCTGCGGGAATATAAATCTGCCGAGGGGTACAGAATAATCGTAGGCAAAAACAACCGCCAGAACGACTATATTACCACCACCCTCGCCGCCAAAAACGATTTGTGGTTTCATACCAAGAATATTCCCGGCTCGCATGTGGTTGTAATGTGCGGCGGCAAAGAGGTATCGGACGAAACGCTTATTTACGCCGCAACGCTCGCCGCCGAAAACTCGGGCGCCGCCGCGGGCGCGCAGGTGCCTGTTGATTACACGCCCGTAAAATTTGTAAAAAAGCCGAACGGCGCAAAGCCCGGAATGGTTATTTACACTACAAACAAAACGCTTTACGTAACGCCGAACAATAGGGGGTAAATTATGAATATCGGGGTATCTACCGCGTCGTTTTATCCGCTTGAAACCGAGGCAGCCTTAGAGGAGCTCGGAAAAGCGGGAGTAAAATATACCGAAATATTTTTCAATGCGCTCTCTGAATTAAAGCCCGCTTTTATTGATATACTTGAAGATATTTTGGATAATTACGGTATGAAGGTAACCTCGGTTCACCCTACCATGTCGCTTGCAGAATCGTTTATGATATTTTCAAGCTACGAGCGCCGTTATTACGAGGCGGAGGAGCAATACCGCCGTTACTCCGAAATTGCGGCGCGCTTCGGTGCAAAATATATTATTATGCATGGCGGCAAGCCTAACGGACTCACAACCGATGAGGAATATTGCGAGCGCTATATGCGCCTTAAGGAAGCAACGCGGGAAAACGGCGTTGCCGTACTGCAGGAAAATGTGGTACGCTACCGTGCGGGTGATATTGAATTTTTACGCTCAATGCGCAATATTTTGGGAGATGAGGCAGAATTCTGCATCGATTTAAAGCAGGCACTGCGCTGCGGTTATGACCCGTACACGCTTATAAACGAATTTTCGGAAAATATAAAGCACTATCACATAAGCGACCATTCCACAGCCTCTGACTGTATGCTTCCCGGAAACGGCGGTTTTGACTTTGCGGAATTTTTCGGGATACTTAAAAACGGCGGCTTTGACGGCGCTGCAATAATTGAAGTGTATAATAACGCTTATAAGGAATACGGCGAGATATTCGACTCCTACCGCAGGCTGGTTAGTGTGACAGGACTCGAATGCCGCATAAGCAATATCAAAAGCCGCAAAACCGCGCCGAAATATGTTGAAAATAATATAAAATAAAATTATTTGAGAAAAAAAGAAAAAAACACTTTATTTTTGCTTGAATACTTGGTATAATGGTATGGATACCTGTATCAAGGTACTTTGTTAACAATGGGTGTGCGCGTCGGCTTCGGCGCGGCGTCCGTAAAAAAATCAGGAGGTCGATTCTTAATGAGTCACAAGTACGTTTACCTTTTCAGCGAAGGCAACGCAAAAATGCGTGAGCTTTTGGGCGGTAAGGGTGCTAACCTTGCAGAAATGACCGGTTTAGGTCTTCCCGTTCCGCAGGGCTTCACCATTTCCACCGAGGCTTGCACCCAGTATTATGAAGACGGTCAGAAGATCAACGATGAAATCCAGGCTCAGATAATGGAATACATCGAGAAGATGGAAGCTATCACCGGCAAAAAGTTCGGCGATAAGGAAAACCCGCTCCTCGTTTCCGTTCGTTCGGGCGCACGCGCTTCAATGCCCGGTATGATGGATACCATTCTTAACCTCGGTCTTAACGAAGAGGTTGTTAACGTAATTGCGGAAAAGTCTAACAATCCCCGTTGGGCTTGGGACTGCTACAGAAGATTTATTCAGATGTACTCCGACGTTGTTATGGAGGTAGGCAAAAAGTACTTCGAGCAGCTTATTGACGCTATGAAGGAAAAGAGAGGCGTTACTCAGGACGTTGAGCTTACCGCCGATGACCTCAAAGAGCTTGCAGGCCAGTTCAAGGCTGAATATAAGTCTAAAATAGGCACCGATTTCCCGACCGATCCTAAGGAGCAGTTGATGGGCGCTATCAAGGCTGTTTTCCGTTCATGGGACAACCCCCGTGCAAACGTTTATCGCCGTGATAACGACATCCCGTATTCATGGGGTACCGCAGTTAACGTACAGTCAATGGCATTCGGCAACATGGGCGATGATTGCGGCACAGGCGTTGCATTCACACGTGACCCGGCTACCGGCGCTAAGGGCCTCTTCGGTGAGTTCCTTACAAACGCTCAGGGCGAGGACGTTGTTGCAGGCGTTCGTACTCCCATGCACATCACAGAGATGGAGCAGAAGTTCCCCGAGGCATTTGCAGAGTTTAAAAATGTTTGCAAGACCCTTGAGGATCATTACAGAGATATGCAGGATATGGAGTTCACCGTTGAGCACGGCAAGCTTTATATGCTTCAGACCAGAAACGGTAAGAGAACAGCTCAGGCAGCTCTTCAGATTGCTTGCGACCTCGTTGACGAGGGTATGAGAACCGAGGAAGAAGCGGTAGCTATGATCGACCCGCGTAACCTTGATACTCTTCTTCACCCGCAGTTTGACGCAGCAGCTCTTAAAGCAGCTACTCCGCTCGGCAAGGGCCTCGGTGCTTCTCCCGGTGCTGCTTGCGGTAAGATAGTATTCACCGCAGAGGATGCAGAGGAGTGGAACGAGAGAGGCGAAAAGGTTGTTCTTGTTCGTCTTGAGACCTCTCCCGAGGACATCACCGGTATGAAGGCTTCTCAGGGTATTCTCACCGTTCGCGGCGGTATGACTTCACACGCTGCCGTTGTTGCACGCGGTATGGGTACTTGCTGCGTATCGGGCTGCACAGCTATCGATATGGACGAAGAAAATAAGAAGTTCACTCTCGCAGGCAAGGAATTCCACGAGGGCGACTACATTTCAATAGACGGTTCTACCGGTAACATCTATGAGGGCATTATCCCGACTGTTGACGCTACCATAGCAGGCACCTTCGGCAGAATAATGGGCTGGGCTGATAAGTACAGAACCCTCAAGGTTCGTACCAATGCAGATACTCCGGCTGACGCTAAGAAGGCAAGAGAACTCGGCGCTGAGGGCATCGGCCTTTGCCGTACAGAGCATATGTTCTTTGAAGAGGACAGAATTGCCGCATTCAGAGAGATGATTTGCTCCGACACCGTTGAAGAGAGAGAAGCTGCTCTTGATAAGATTCTTCCTTATCAGCAGAGCGACTTTGAAAAGCTCTATGAAGCACTTGAGGGCTGCCCGGTAACAATCCGTTTCCTCGATCCGCCTCTTCACGAGTTCGTTCCCACCGAAGAAGCTGACATCAAGAAGCTTGCAGACGCTCAGGGCAAAACCGTTGAGCAGATCAAGGCTATCATCGCTTCTCTTCACGAGTTTAACCCGATGATGGGTCACCGCGGACTTCGTCTTGCAGTAACCTATCCGGAAATCGCAAAGATGCAGACTAAGGCTGTTATCCGCGCCGCTATCAACGTTCAGAAGGCTCATCCGGACTGGACTGTTGCTCCCGAGATTATGATTCCGCTTTCATGCGACGCTAAAGAGCTTAAATATGTTAAGGACATCGTTGTTGAGACTGCAGATGCAGAAATTGCTGCTGCCGGCTCCGATATGAAGTATGAAGTAGGTACCATGATAGAGATTCCGCGTGCGGCTCTTACCGCAGGCGACATCGCTAAGGAAGCTGAGTTCTTCTGCTTCGGTACCAACGACCTTACTCAGATGACTTACGGCTTCAGCCGTGACGATGCAGGTAAGTTCCTCGGTGCTTACTATGACAAGAAGATATTCGAGAGCGATCCGTTTGCTAAGCTTGACCAGGTCGGCGTAGGCCAGCTCATGGAAATGGCTGTTAAGAACGGTAAAGCTACCCGTCCGTCACTTCACTGCGGTATTTGCGGTGAGCACGGCGGCGACCCGTCTTCTGTTGAATTCTGCCACAAGATCGGCCTCGACTATGTATCTTGCTCCCCGTTCCGTGTTCCGATCGCTCGTCTTGCTGCTGCTCAGGCTGCAATCGCAGAGAAGAACAAATAATCAGAGTTTGATTTTGGGTAACCCCAATTTTTAAACCATAACAGGAAAAAGACCTTGCAGAGTAAAATCCGCAGGGTCTTTTTTGCGCATTGTCGGAGCGCCTTAAAGATAAAAAAATCAATGTGTGGATTGACGGCTTCGCTTACTTTGATGAGAAAAAAGTCTCCGTCGGCTGAATTTTGTCGCCGAAATGCGCCTTTTGATTGACAATCCGACGTAAACATTTTAAAATATCAAGAAGAGATTTTAAAAGGACGCGAAATATGAAGAAAAAAGTCAGATTGAAAAAGACGGTAAAAAGAAAATTTTTGCTGTTTGTAATTTTGGCCGTTATAATGACGGGGCTTATAGTCGGCGAGCTTACGATAGGGCAAAGAAAGGTAAATGACCCAGCAGTTGAGAGGCTCGAAGCAAAAATCAGCGAAACAACCACACAGGAAGAACCGCAGGAGGAGACGACCGAAGAAGAGACTACCGTGGAAACGACAGCCCCTGAAACCGTTCCGGAGACGACCGCATCGGCACCGCCCGTTACGGCTTCGGCAGCCGATTTTAACAATCCTCAAACCGTAGACCCGAACTCGGGCAATTGGGAGCTCACGCTTGTTAACGCAGGGCATAAGCTGCCCGACGGATATGTGCCGTCGCTTGCAAACGCGATAAGCGGAAGCAGCGTGCAGCTTGATTCGAGAGTTGTTAAAGCATATCAAGAGATGTACGACGCCGCAAAGAAGGACGGCTGCGTTTTAACTCCGTATGCAGGGTATTGCTCGGTTTCACGTCAAAACGATAATTACAACCGAAAGGTGAGTTATTATAAAAATCAGGGCTTGTCCGATGACGACGCTGCCGCAAAGGCGCGCACGTTTATTTTGCCGGGCGGATATTCCGAGCAAAATCTCGGTCTGTCAATGGATATTGTGAGTGCAAGCTCCGATTTTGCCTCTACAAAGGAGTTTTCGTGGCTTATAAAAAATGCGCAGGATTACGGCTTTATTTTGCGCTATCCCGAAAATAAAACCGACAAAACGGGTATGAATTATCAGCCGTGGCATTGGCGTTATGTCGGCAAAGAGGCTGCAAAGGCGATGAATAAGAGCGGCCTGTGCCTTGAGGAGTATCTCAAAGCGGCATAAATCAAGACGAAGCTCAAAAAAGGGGAATTATATAATGCTTAACACAAGAGCCGGCGGAGTTTTAATGCATATCACGTCGCTCCCGTCAAAATACGGAATCGGCGTAATGGGCGAAGAGACAAAACGGTTTATACGCCGTATCAAGGATATGGGGTTTTCATATTGGCAGGTGCTGCCGCTTTGTCCTACGGATTTTTACGGCTCACCTTATGCGTCTCCGGCGGCATTTGCGTTGTCACCGCTTCTGATTGACCCGGACACGCTCAAAAATGACGGCTTTGTGTCGGAAGACGACCTTGCAAGAAGCGTATATTACGGCTCGCCTTACACGGCGGACTACGAATTTGCCGCAAAAAGCCGCAGGGAGCTTTTAAAAATCGCGTATCAAAACAAGAAAAACGAAGTATTTGCGGAGACTGAAAAATTCTGCGAGGAGAACCCGTGGTGCGAAGCATATTCGCTGTTTTGTGCCGCAAAGGAAAAATTCGGCGGCAAACCATGGTATGAGTGGGATGAAAAATTCGCGCGGTACGAAAATGCGCTTAAAAACAGAGACGAGTTGAAAGACGAAGCCGATTTTTATAAATTCGAGCAGTATATTGCCTTTTCTCAATGGCACCGCATAAAGCAGTTTGCCAACGAAAACGGCGTAAAAATACTCGGCGATATGCCGATATACGTCTCAACCGACAGTGCCGATGTTTGGAGCAATACGGAGCTTTTTGAGATAGACGAGCGCAGCTTTGTGCGCTGCAGAGTTTCGGGAGTTCCGCCTGATTACTTCTCAAAGGACGGTCAGCTTTGGGGCAATCCGCTTTATAATTGGGATGTGCTTGAAAAAACGGGCTATGCCTGGTGGCTCAGCCGCATAAAGGACGCTTTTCGACTTTATGATACGGTCAGAATTGACCATTTTCGCGCATTTGCGTCATATTGGGCTGTTCCTGCGGACGAAAAAACGGCGAAAAACGGCGAATGGGTCAAGGGGCCCGGAATGAAATTTTTTGACGCCGTAAAGGAAGAAATGGGAGACGTTCCTATTATTGCAGAGGATCTTGGCGTGTTCGGCGAGGACGTCACACAGCTGCTTGATAAAACTCGGTTCCCCGGTATGCGTGTAATACAGTTCGGCTTTGACCCGTGCGGAAACAGCACACATCTGCCGCATAACTATCCGCTGAATACCGTAGCATATGTCGGCACGCACGACAATACAACGCTGCTTGCGTGGCTTTGGGAGGCAACGCCCGAAGAGCGCGCCTTTGCGCTTGATTACTGCGGATTTACGGGTGATAACTGGGGCGACGGCGGATATTACAGCCCGTCCTGCCGCAAGATTATCGAAACCGTGTGGCGCTCTTCGGCAAAGCTTGCCGTCATTTCTTATCAGGATATGTGCGGCTTCGGCTCGGACGCGCGTATGAATGTTCCCGGCAGAGCGTTCGGCAACTGGCAGTTCAGAACCACCGAGGAAACAATAGACGGTATAGATAAAAATTATTTCAGACACATTAACGACCTTTTCAGACGTACCGGCGGCGAATAATAACGAAAAGCTCCCCTTGGGGGAGCTTTTTTTAATGGATTTTATTTATAAGGCGAAGCACACTAATAGTAATAGGCTCCCTTGAAAAGGGTGATTCCCCACGGTGTGGGGAAATGTCACGAAGTGACAAAGGGGACGGGCTCCCGTCAGGAGCTGGCTGTGAGCAACGCGAACAGACTGAGGGATTGTTTAGGCTCCCTTGAAAAGGGAGCTGGACGCGAGTTCACGAGCGGACTGAGGGATTGTTTAGGCTCCCTTGTAAAGGGTGATTCCCCACAGTGTGGGGAAATGTCGCGGAGCGACAAAGGGGACGGGCTCCCGTCAGGAGCTGGACGCGTGTCCACGAGCGGACTGAGGGATTAAAAAGTAATGCACTTTTTTGTAATCTTTTTTGAGAAAATCCCTCCGGCTTGCCTTCGGCAACCCACCTCCCTTTACAAGGGAGGCAAAAGCGGATTAAAGGTCACGCACGTTCTTTTTAAATTCCGTAAATTCCTATGAAATCCCTCCGGCTTGCCTTAGCGAGGCCCACCTCCCTTTACAAGGGAGGCAAAAGCGGATTAAATGTCACGCACATTCTTTTTAAATTCCGTAAATTCCTATAAAATCCCTCCGGCTTGCCTTCGGCAACCCACCTCCCTTTTCAAGGGAGGCAAAAAGCTTCCAAACTGCTTTGGCGAGGCTTGCTCTCTGCAGGGGAGACTGAAAAGTAAAAAGACGAAAACGGAAGTGGAAAACGAATAGTGAAAAGTGCGGGCATGGGTGTGTGGAAAGCCCTCATATGACACACAAAAAAAGAATAGGCATACAGCACCTAAATTAAGTACAAAAACAGAGTAGGCACACGATATCAGAATGGGGTACAGAAACGGAATGGTGCACAAAATGCAAAACAGGGCACAAAAAAACAGAGCAAGGCGAACCTTGCTCTGCTTATGATTGTTAATAAATCGGATCGATTGCTACGTGAGCGTCAGATCTCAACCCAACCCGAGTCGCCGCCCTCTACGGGGCCGGTGCCTATGGAGATTGTGATGATATCATCAAGCTCGTATGCAGAAACATCGAAATCCGGTGTTTGATAAACCTGTTTCATTGAGATTTAATCTCCTTTCAAGATATAATAATAAAATTTAATGTCGGAACGGAATATTCAGTTTTGAACAGCCGAACCGATAGTAAAGTTTCGCTGTGGTTTCTTGGTAAAATTCAATTACTGAGCTTTCCAAGCAGCAACAGCAGCATCATATCCTGAAGCAACTTTAGCAGTTACAGCTGCGGAATACCAAACGTAATGATCGGCAGTACCGTCATTGTAGCATACGTAAGCGATGCAGTCAATATCAGTTGCCTGAGAAGCATGAGAGATATTCTTAATGATTGCGCCGAAGTATGCATCGGAAGAAGCATTTGCCTGACTTACATAGTCGGTAGAAGCAGCCTTCCAAGCTGACGGAAGTGCGGTGCCTTTTTCAACTGCTGCCTTAGCATCAGCTGCATCGGCAGCGCCTGTGTTGGCAGCAATGAAGCCAACGCTCTTAATTTTATTGCCGTTTGAGTTCATAGCAGCGAAGTCAGCAGCTGTGATAACCGAAGTAAGTCTGAACTGGAAGAGATCATCCGGAGCAGTTGTCTTATCGCCTGTGAACTTAACCTGAGTCTTATACTTAGCTACAGCATAAGACGGAGCTGACGGCATGTTAGCCATGATGTTACCTTTGCTTGTATCTATGCTTGCAACATTCTTGGGAGTAGCAGAACCTGTTGTGCCCTTAATGTACTGGTTTTTGTCAAGAGCATCGCAGATTTTGATATTCTTATTGCCGGCAGTAACAGCAGCAGCGTCACCGGTTACATTAAATACGATTGAGCACTCTGCAACAGAAAGACCGTTTTCGCCCTTAGTTACAGAATAACCCTTTTTCGATGTAGCACCCTGACCTGCATCAGCACCGGCTGTAAGCATTACAGCGCTGTTATAAGTTGCTTTTTCTTCTGCAGACATTGTAGAAGCATTCATAACAGTTGAGCCGTATGCTGCGTTAATTTTAGCGGTTGTTGCATCTTTAGCATATGTTGCCCAGTCACCAAGGAAAGTACGACTTGTCGTATCAGGAGTGTAAACATTTGCATCATAGAGTATAGCAAACTTAGTATCACTCATGAGCTGACTGTAGTCTTTCATTTCAAAGTAGAAGGTAACAGTTACCTTTGCGCCGGAAACGATTTCAGCTTCTTTTTTATCAGAAACAAGAACCAAACCGACCTCAGCATCGTTAGCAGGAACTGCATATGCGCCGATAGCAACTGTAGTCAAAAGCATAAATACAACAAGAGCCACACTTAAAATTTTCTTCATCTTAAGCATAATTTAGTCTCCTATTTGTAAAATATTGTTTCTTCAGTATTACAAAGAATTACCACGCTTCATTAAAGCCGGCAGCTATGACGTTCTGAGCTTCAAGCTCCTCAACCCACTGATCCTGTGCCTCAATTGCAGCAGAGTCAGTAATATCTATTACTGCATCATAGTTTACATCAGATGCATAGTAAGCAGCCGTATCTTCGTCAATTGTCTCAACCCACTGATCGTGTGCTTCAACCATAGCAGCATCGGTAATATCTACCGAACCATCGCCGTTTACATCGCCGAAGTAAATGAATACATAGGTTGCAACTACTTTGCCGCTGTCATCTTTAAGAAGGATAGTAGCACCTGTTGACATATTGCCGTCTTCGTTGGCAACTACTTCAACAGAACCTGCTTTTGTGGTAACATAATCCTCAATGTTTTCGCCATTAAGGGTATCTATACCGAATACACAGCCGGCATAATCGCCCGAGCCTGTGCAAAGGTCGGTTCTGATAACCGCACCGTTGCCTTCTTCGGTAAGGATAAGTTCCGGATCAGCTGCAGCTGCAGCCTTCATTACCGGGAAAGTAAGTTTCTGACCTGTGGTATAAACCGTTGAGGTTACATCAGAGGTCTTGTAGGAACCTACATAGAGTTTACCGCCGAGATTGGTCATTGTTTTCTGATCGTTAAGCACACCGAAAGCGGCCGCGGTATCGGAAATGGCCTTAGAAGCGGTAAAGGTGAGGGTCGAAAGTACGACGCCGTTTGCCTTCTGAGCAACAGCTCCGCCGGCAGCCTGCGGTAATACGCCGACATAGACATAAGTCTTGCCGCCCGCAGCAGCATCATTTACGACCGTCTTTGTTGCATCGCCTGCACCGAACAGCGTTGAAGCGGTTGTGCCGCTTACAAACTTAACAGCACTGCTGTCATACTGAACAGGAACAGAAACCGTTGCAGCATAATAATCTGTGGTTAATTTTACGGTAACCTTGACCGTATCGCCTGCGCTATATGACGCCTTGTCAAACGATAAAGCGATAGTGCCGTTTTCTGCGACACCGGTATTATCATTTGCGAAAACGCCGACTGCAAGCACGCCAAGGAGCATAACTACAGATACAATAAGGCTAATAGCCTTTTTTGCCTTGGTCATTTTTTGCCTCCTTCTATTCTTAATCAATATTAAATATACACTTTTGAGAGCACAATGTCAATAATTTGTGAATAAAAATGGCACACCGAAAGAAAATATCCCTTACGCTATCACAAATAAAGTTATTTCCTCGCGGGCTTACAAGCTTTGTACCGTTTTTTCACAAAACTATTCCGCCGCACTTTTAAAGTATATGCTCTAATCTTTTTAAGAATATCCCATTACATACGCCCTTGTGGGGGAGAAAACTCCCCCACCGGGTTTTAACTTAAGTAATTAAAGGAAATTACTTCTGAGCGATTGCAGTTCCGCCGTAAGCAGCGTCAACTACAAGGCCGTAGTTAGCGAGGTCAACCTTACCGGTAGCAAGGCCGCCTGCAGTCTTATAAGCGCCTGTGAGAGCAGCTTTGTTGTTGATTGCGAGGTCCATGGAGGAAGCATCGAATCCGTCAACAACACCGTCGCCGTTTACATCGCCGTAGATAACGACTGTGTAGATAGCAACCGGAGCACCGCTCGACTTAAGGCTGAGTGTTGCGGTAGCGCCTGTACCATAGAGGCCTGCAGCGTTAGCGGCAACATTAAGAGTTGTAGCCGAAGAATCCTTAGCCGTTACTCTTGCGAGTACGTCGTCGGCAGTAGCGAGCGAGCCGGGTGTTACGCCGGTGATGAGAGAAGCGTTCTCTGTTACGGAAACGCCCTCATTTGAACCCGCCGTGGTGGGAACTGCTACGTACTTGCATACGAACGGAGCCATAGCATTCTTGAGGTTTGTGATAACAGCGTCAATCTGAGCTGCTACAACGTTTGAATAGAAGCGGTCATTTGCAGCATAGTTTTCAGCGGAGCCGCTGTAAAGGTTTGCTGTGTTGCCCTTCTCATCGGTGTACTCATAGCCGAGTACGGAAACGAGCTTAGCATAAGCTTCGGTCTTTGAAAGGCCGTCAGCCTTTGATGCGTCAAATGTATATGCACTGTTGTCAGTGAATATTGACTTAGCCTGAGCTATAACTGCCTCAAGCTCTGTGTAAGCACCTGCCTCGAGAGCAGAAGCCGATTTCGGCATAAGAGCGCGCTGAGCGATTTCAAGCTCATACTTAACATCGAATACCTCGGACTGAAGAGCCTTAGCGTTGGCATTTAATGCCTCGGCAGCTGCAAGAGCCTTGGTGTATCTTGCATAAGAGCCTGCTGTGTAATCAGCCTCTTTGTAGCCCTGAGCCTTAGCCGCAGCAATTTCTTTAGCAAGGAACTGCTTTTCGGTTTTAACCGCAGCGCCCTTCAGGAAGCTTGCATACCAAGCAATGTTCTTAGCGCTGTTAAGGATTTCAAGCTCCGAATAACTGGGAGCCTTGTAAGCCTTTACGGCATCCATATAAGCGTTCTGAGCTTCGATTGAAGGAGCCTTCATGGAAGCTACGATAGCACTCTTATATGTAGCGTTTGCCTTGTTGGCAATAGCAGTAATTTCAGCCTCTGAAAGTGAACTGCCGTCAATGTACTTTTCGGGAGCTACGGGGCCCTTGTAAGCGTCAATGATAGCGTTGCCGGCTTTCATTGCCTTTTCGTAAGCCCAATAAGCATAGAGGTCGAAGTTCTGATAGTTGATGTCGCCGGCAGCCTTAAGAGCAGCCTCAATGGGAGCCGGTGTAACGGTTGCTGAACCGCTTGTAGGTGTTGTGCTTGCTGCATCAAGAGCCTTAGCGGCGGTTTCAAGAGCGGTTATGGCTGCAGTGAGATTAGCATCACTGTAATTGCCGATGTTAGCCTTCTTGAACGGGCCGTAAGCAAGCTTAGCGGCAGCGGTAAGAGCTGTCCAGTAAGTGTTCCAAGCCTCTGCCGGATACTTAGAAGAATCGCGGTTAGCCTTGAACTCGCTGTCAACAAGAGATTTAATCGGCGTTACATTGTAGTAATAAAGTGTGCCGAGAGGGGCAGACATGGAAAGTGAGCCTTTCTTCAAGCTGACCAGCGGGGGCTTATACTCACCGTAAACAGTTATGGAGTTGTTACCGAGAGCATATGTGGCACCCGAGGGAACCGTCTCTGCGTCAACATCGGATTTAAGTCTGATCGGGTTAACGGTAACAATATTATCGGACTTATTCTCCTCCATCTTAATAAAGGTCGTATTTACAAGGCCCTCTGCCTGACCCGATGACTCAAAGTAATTTGCGTCAAGACCGGATACCGAACCCGCTGTGAATTTACAATTCGTATCTCTCATGTTAGTCCAGGTTACGGCAATGTTTGAAATAGCAGAAGCAAGAGCCGATGCACTTGTTACAAGGTAATCTGTGGTGGTTTCACCTTTCATATGAACAAGAGTATAGGTTCCAGACTTCTTGCTGTCTTCCTTAGACCAAGGGGAGCCGACGGTCTCGGCTGTATCGTTGGTTGCATACTCAAAGGTAGTGGAAGTAATGTCGCCGTTGTAAGCAGTACCGTCCTTGAAGGTGAAGCTGTAAACAGCGGTTACCTTTACAAGGCTGTCTGTGGGAACTGCCGCGTTAAGAGTAACATCGGTGCTCTCATACGGTGAAAGAGTCTTTTCGCCGCTTGTGAGCATTTCGGTGCCGTTAACGGTAACAGACTTAAGAGTGAGCATATAAGGATGATCATATATATCGCCGTGCTTTAAGAGCATACCTGCAGATGCGTTTGTTACCTTAAGAGTAGTATTCATCTGGCCGTTTGTAAGCTGTACATAGTTAAGTGTACCCTTATCTATTGTAAGCTTAGGCTCAGCATAGGACTGAGCGTTAGTAGTCCAGCCGAGGAAGAAGTTTACGAACGGAAGAGCTACGTCAAGAAGACCGCCTGATTTAACGGCATAGGCAATACCTAAAATCAATTTCTCTGCGAGGTCTGCAATAGCGCCCTTCTGAAGAATAGCGTTAAGTGAATTGTAAGAATCGGCGATAAGAGCGGTGTTGCCGCATACCTTACCGAGAACCTTGTTAAGGAGTTCTCTTACGATTCTGAATACTGCGGGATACATAGCCTCGGTTCTGAGAGTGCTGTTAGCAGGAATATTGAGTATGCCCGTAACGCTGTTTGTACCGAGCAGCTTGCTTACGTCAAGGTTGAGAAGTCTGTCGATAATGTCTTCTCTGAGAACAGTCTCAAGGAAGGTCTTACCGTCAGCAGCGGTTTCGTTGATTATCTTCTCAACAGGAAGAACGTCGCGGATAATCTTGTCGAGCTTAACCCACGGATCCTGTGCGGTAGCAAGGTCGAGGTCAAGGCCGTCGGTGTTGATGAGCTTCTGGAACTTCCAGCACCACTCGTTGTCGGAGGTGAGAGCCCAGTCGATTATCCAGTCAATGGTGCCTTCCCAAGCGCGTGTGTTCTTTTCGAAGTCTGCAAGCTTATAAGTCTTGGAGGCTTTAAATTGGTAGCCGCCATCATCGGAGCCGAGGTCGGCAAGCTTGGAGAGATACTTCATACCGATGTCGGTGCCCATGGTAAAGATAACATCGAGCCAATAGCCGCTGTTCTTACCCTTTACGAGGGTCTTCGAGTTGTAATCGGTATAAATAAGTGCGTCATAGTTGTAAGTCGGAACGAACTGAGTTGCAAGCTCACGAATTACGCAAGCGAGAAGAGCGGTTACGTTCTGTCCCTTGAGCTCGGCAGCCGACGGGAGAATTATCTGAGGCATAAGAGCCTTAACGCCGATTGCGCCGAGAGCGGTAACAACATCCTGATTGGAAGCGGACTTGTCTACAACTGTGTCATAGTAGCCTGCATAAACAGTCTCATAGCCGGTACCGAAGAGATACTCGGGGTTATAAGCTGCTACATACTGAAGAGCCTTGCGAAGATTGGGAATGAGCTTTGTATTATCGCCCTTTGTCCAATTGATTGCAGCCTTTGCAGTATCCGAAAGAATTGTGTCGATTGCCTTGCCGACAAAATCGTTGAGCGCCGCAAGAACGGTGGTATAACCCGCTGCCGAAGCAGTAACGGAGCCGTCGTTTGCAGCTGTGGGCATAAACTCGTCAACGAAATCACCGGAGATGGTGTAGTTCCAGTTAATGAGCTTAGCGAACGAATTAGCGGTGGACATATCAAACTTGAGCCAGGTCTCTGTGAGACCGTCTTTGCTGACAAGGCGATAATAGCCGTTGCCGTCGGAGCCTATTGTGAAGTCCGACCACTCCCAGTTGTATGTGCCGGCAGCCTTAGAATAGAATGCCTTTACATCTGACGGAAGCTTAGCGAGAACAGCGGTGGCCTCTGAAGCCTTGCCGCCGAAGAGCTCGGTCTTTTCAGCGCCGAACCACTGTGCAAGAAGCATCTTAACGGAGCCGTTGAGAACAACGGGAGCAAGATCCTTAAATACATAGGGAGCTATCTGATAGAGAGCCGAAACAAAAGTATTGCTGTCAAGGTTGAAGATTTCGGAAACCTTACCGCTTGTGGCAAGTGAGGGAAGGAAGTAGCTGTCCTTAACGTAATATTTTACGTTTTCGCCGGCAGCGTTAGCGTAAACATAAACGCCTGTGCCTTTGCCTTCCATATCGGTTTCTTCGGTCTTATAATACTTCTCTTCCTGAGCTACATACATCTTCTTTGCGGTATCATATTCAAATACCTCGATGTAAGCACCCTTAGAGTCTGAACCCTTAACATAATAATCGCGAAGACCTGCTTCAGCGCTTGTCGGAAGAGCAATGTGATTGCTTATGCAGTTGCCGGAAGCGTCTTCTTTATAAGAAGTATAGCTCTGCGGCTTAGACATAGCGTTGATGAGGACATTCTTGACAAGAGTGTCGGGATTTTCGGTTGTTGTTGAATAAGTGTTGATGAGCGTCATGTCATCGTCAACTCTTGCGAACATCGGATAAACGAGGCCTTTTAACATACCCGGAAGATCCGAGAGGTACTTATTAACGGCGGAAATATCAACAAAGTTGCCGATAATGCCGACGTCGAGTTTGCCGTCGTTGATAACCTTTTTAACAAGACCTGCGTTGTCGTTAAGAATGGTTGCAATACCGTTGACTATGTCAAGCTGAGCGTTCTTTTCTCTTGTCATGCCCGACTTCCAGTTTTTAAGGTTAGCATTTTTAACTATACCGAGCAAGCCGCTGAGAAGCTTAACAGCTCCGTTGTTAAGAAGAGCCTGTGCGCTGTCGATGGTTCCGCAAAGAGCATTAACCGAGCGAAGGTCGATAACAAGGCGCAAACCTGCAGTATTAATAACTTCGCCCATGTTTATGTTCGCGGCGGCAAGGGTAACATCGAGGAAGTCAAATACGACTGACATTCTCTCTTCGGTAGAGAGTCTTGTTACCGCGCCGTCCGGGCTGTATGCGTCAAGAGCGGTAAGGTTATCAGAGGTCTGATACTCCGTCTTTGCGGCAAACGCCATTACGGACATAGTTGAGAAAATCATGACAACTGCCAAGATGACACTTAACAATTTGGTAGATTTTTTCATACGTGTTTTTTCCTCCTAAAAAGATTTACATTAAAACCATGTATGCGTACCCGATTTTTTCTGCGGGCGGCACTCCCCGCAACAATTCCTCGCACAAAATCCGCTGTACTTCTGACCGCTCTTTGATTTACAAGAAAGCAAACCGATTTCGGCACGTTAACTCGGTCGGTTTCCACCGTTTCCACTTCCGTAAAAATGAATCGGTGGAAAACTGATGATACACACCCGAGCATATTACCGTAGGATGTGTATCAAAACGGGATGGAAACTGCACGGTAAATCAGCCGTGCGGCAGCGCTCCCTTAAAAAAGGGGGCACTTCGCCCTATTACACCATTCCTATGGTTAGTTAAAGTATAGGGTTTTAAACGAAAAAAGTCAATAAATTGTTCACACAAATTTGTTGATTTTCTGTATTGAACAAATAGAATTGTTATTTTTGGGCAAAAGTGGCAAACAAAATTGGCAATGTTGTTGTAAAATTATGAACAAATTGTTAACGTTTTCGAGTTTTGAACTTTTTGACAAGTATTGAACACGGTTTTGAACATTTTTACGGTATTTTCGGGTAAAAACAGAGGGCTTTTAGGCTCCCTCAAATAGGGTGATTCCCCACAGTGTGGGGAAATGTCGCGGAGCGACAAAAAAGGCTCCCTTGAAAAGGGAGCTGGCTACGAACGAAGTGAGTAGACTGAGGGATTAAATTAGGCTCCCTTGTAAAGGGTGATTCCCCACGGTGTGGGGAAATGTCACGTAGTGACAAAGGGGACTCTCTCCCGTCAGGAGCTGGCTGTGAGCAACGCGAACAGACTGAGGTATTAAACAGCGAAGCACTTTCTTTTTAAAATCTATTTTTTTGAGAAAATCCCTCCGGCTTGCCTTAGAGGCCCACCTCCCTTTACAAGGGAGGCAAAAAGCGGCTCTCGAGGCAAATACCCCGTGAACCGCTTTGCAAATGCAATGTTCTTTATTTGAACTCTTATTTTATTGTGAGATTTGCGCCGTACATTGCCGCCAAATCAAGGCTGCCGTCAAAGGTGTTGCCGTCCTCGGTAAAACACTGCACGTGGTAAAGCCCGCCGTTGCAGACAAAATCCATAGTGAGCTGATATGCGGAATATGTTTTCGGGTTTTTGTCGTCCGCCTTTTTGACCTCGACTACGTATGCGGTGGCTCCGCATTTTTCGAGAGTTACGGTGCGCTGCTCAACGGTTACGCCCGTTACCGCGTCGCCTGCCTGCGACAAAATCTGATTCCACTGCGAAACGGTGTTATTTGCCTCATTTTCCGCTGCGCTGTCATCAGTCGCCGCGCCGGAATACATAACCTGCGCGTCGAGCCCCTTGTATTTCTTTGAGGTGGCTATACCTGAATTGCCCACGGTCCAGCCGTCGGGATAAACCATTTTAAAATACTTTGTCTCGTGAAATACGCCGTCGGTTATCTGATTGGGGAACGGAACGGCACCCGTTTTAATTTCGCCGTTTTCGTCCGTGACCTTTTTGCCGTCCTCGTCGGTGACATATATTTCAATCTCGCCGTTCTCATTGAGAACAGTGTTGCCCTCTTCGTCGGTAACAACCTCGTATGTGGCGTCCTTGGCGTTTATAGTCGGCTTCTTTTTTCCGCATGAGGCAAAAACCGCCGATATTACGATTAAGGAAGCGCAGATAACTGCGATTATTTTTTTATCCATTTGAAATCCTCCGTTTTATACATAAACAGATTATAAATTCTTTGCCTCGGAATGTCAACGGGGGGATGTTAAAAATGTCCGGAACGCAAAAAAAACAAAAGACAAATCGAAACAAATCTTTGTATAAACAGGTGTTTTTATTCGTCAGAGCTTACTCTTTCTCTATGAATGCTACTACGTCTCCCACCGTTTTCATCTTTTCAAGCGCCTCGTCCGGCACCTCTTTTCTGAATTCGTCCTCCAAAGTCATAGCGAGGTCGATAAGGTCAAGGCTGTCTGCCGATAAATCATCGCGCAGCTTTGACTCGGCGGTTATTTCGTCGAGCGGTATTTCAAGCTGCTCGCTCAAAATTTCACATATAGTATCGTATACCGTAAACAAGCACCTCCGTACATATTTAACGCGGTTATAAAATCTGCTTGAGCGGAGAAATGTCCACTCCGTCGAAATCTTTTATAAATTCATAGAGTGAGTTTGCGGCTTTTTTCACTCCGCCGTTTTGGGCACTCTCGAAATTTATCGGTATTACCGGGTCGTGGACGCTCTGCCTTAAAATAAAGAAGCTCTCGGTCTTTGGGAAAATTATTTTGATTCCCTCGTGGCTGTCGGGTGCAATTTGCCAGTCCTCACGCTTTGCGGCAAAATCTGCGAGCTCCTCTAAAAGCCTGTCGCCGACGGCTCTGAAGTCCTCCTCGCTTATTTTAAGGCGGATTTCCTTTTCCTCCGCCGGATATTTAAGCTCTGATATGAGGTCGTAAAGCTTTTTACCCTGCTTTTTCATATCGGCGGCCTTTATGATTATTTTCGTTATGAGATATGCGCCGTCGTCAAGATAATAATTCTCCCTGAACGCCGCGTGACCCGAAGTCTCTATGGCAAGCGGAGCGTTTATACCGTTTTCCTCAAGTCTTATCGCCTCGTCAATGACGTTCTTATAGCCGCGCTTAAAGCGCAGATGATGTCCGCCCAGCGTTTTTTCTATAAACTCGGTAAGCCCCGCAGACGTTACGGAATCGGTGACAACGGTGCCGCCCGGATTGCTTTCGAGCGCAATGACCGCCGCCAGGGCGACAAGAGCGTTTCTGTTTATCTCTCTGCCGTCGGAGCTTACGCAGCCGCCGCGGTCAACGTCCGTGTCAAATATTACGCCGAGGTCGGCTTTCGCGCCGAGAGTTGCCTCTCGCACGGAGTTCATCGCCGTCTCGTTTTCGGGATTCGGGATATGATTCGGGAACATACCGTCCGGCTCCAAATAGCGGCTGCCGGTTGTGTCCGCTCCGAGGGGGGAGAGTACCTTTTCGGCGTAAAATCCGCCTACTCCGTTACCTGCGTCAACAACGATTTTCAGTCCCTTTAACGGTCTTTCGTAATCGTCTGACTTAACACCCTTTCTTATCATATTGCAAAGGTGCTCGCAGTAGACCGACATAAAATCGACCTCCTGCAAATTTAACCTTTCGGGGCAGCTGCCGCTTTCGTGCTCCTCGGCATATTCGAGTATACTCTTTATTTCATCGCCGGAAAGTCCTCCGTCGGGAGTAAAGAATTTAAGCCCGTTTCTGTCCCACGGATGGTGACTCGCGGTTATCTGAACAGCTCCGTCGCAGCCGAGCATTTTGGTTGTCATAAACATAGCCGGGGTTGATGCGAGCGCACAGTCCTTGATTTCAAGGCCGAAGAAAGACAGCGCATCGATTACGTCGGATTTTATCCGCTCCGCCGAAATTCTCGAATCATGCCCGACCGAAATCACGAGCTCTTCCTCTTTCTTACCGAGCTTTTCGGCGAGAAATACGACAAACGCTGCGGAAATTCTCTTTACCGCCTCATCGGTCAAATCGATTTTTTTCGGATCGTCGGGATTTACCGCCGTGCCTCTGACGTCGGTTCCGCTTTTAAGATGTCTGAGTTCCATAAAATCAACCTTTCCGTAAGTTATTCCGTAAATTATTCCAAAAGACCTCTTTTAATTATCTCATCTGCCGCCAGCATAACGCCGAGCTTTCCGCTGTGAAAATTGATTCCGCCCTGCATCCAAACCGCATACGGCTCTCGAAGCGGTGCATCCGACGACAGCTCTATGGACGAGCCGGACGTAAACGCCCCTGCGGACATTATAACCTGGCTGTCGTAGCCCGGCATATCCCACGGCACGGGCGAAACGTATGAATCCACCGGCGCGCCCTTCTGCATTCCCTGACAAAAGGCTATCAGTCTGTCGGCATTCTCAAGGCAAATCGCCTCTATAATATCGTGTCTCGTCTCATCGGGACGCGGAGTCACCCTAAAGCCGAGCAAATCAAAAAGCGCCGCCGCAAATACCGCGGTCTTGAGTGCCTCGCCGGTTACGTGCGGCGAAGAAAAAAGACCCATATAAAGGCTGCGCGTTGTTCCGAGCGTTGCGCCGACCTCTCTGCCAAGTCCTGGAGTAGTCATTCTGTATGCGCAATCCTCAACAAGGTCATGCCTGCCTACTATATAGCCGCCGCAGGGAGCTATCGCGCCGCCCGGATTTTTGATAAGCGAGCCTGCCGCCAAATCCACTCCGACGTCGCACGGCTCTTTTTTCTCCGTAAATTCGCCGTAGCAGTTATCTGTCATAACAACCGTATCGGGGCTTACACGGTGTGTAAGAGTCGCGATTTTCTCTATTTCGTCAATCGAAATCGAATGGCGGAGCGAATACCCGCGCGAGCGCTGGATATAAACCATCTTAATGTCTCCGCGGCCGACTCTTTTTTCTATTGCGTCATAATCTATCTCGTCATTTTCGGTAAGCTCGATATATTCGAATTTCACGCCGAAGTCGGCGAGTGAGCCGTGACCCTTACTGCTTTTGTCAATACCGATAACGGAATGTATGGTGTCGTAGGGGACTCCCGTTACGCTGAGCATTATATCGCCCGGCCTCAGTACGCCGTAAAGCGCGGTCGCTATTGTGTGGGTTCCGCATGTAAGGGTGGTGGCTCTTATTAAGCCGTCCTCCGCGCCGAAAATCTCGGCGGTGAGCTTATCAAGCTTTTCTCTGCCCTTATCGTTGTAGCCGTAGCCGGTGGTGGAGTTAAAATCCGTCTCGTCAACACGATTATTTATAAACGCCGCAAGCACCTTGCGCTGGTTGTATTCGGTTATTTCGTCTATTTCCGAAAACTTCTTTTCGGCGAGAGTCAGCGCCTTTTTTGACGCCTCCTCGGTTCTTTTTGTAAATTCAAAAAAATCTTTCATTTCAAGTCTTTCTTATTATGTATTCTTTTTTTATGAAGCCGCACTTTTCATACAGCTTTGCATTGTCCGGCTTACACATTAAAAATATGCAATCGGCACTCTTTTTAAGCTCTCTCGAAAGAGAGATAACACAGTCCGCGGCAAAGCCTCTGCCTCGATATTTTTCGCTTGTCGCAACGTCGCGTATATACGCGTCTTTCCCGATTATATCGCCTACGGCAAGTGAAACCGTTTTGCCGTTTTGCCTTATGCACATAACCCTTGTGCTTCCGCCGAACACGCCTCTGCCCGTCCTCGAAAGCCATTCGAGATACGCCCTGTCGTCCGAATCGGGCGTTTTACCTGTCAGCACCTTGTATTCGTCCGCGGTTATGTCGCAAAGCGGCTGTGCGCAAGTTTCTTTTTGCGGTAATTCGGAGAGCTCCATAAGAACGGCTTTTGCGTCCGCGCAATCGTTCCCGGAGCAAAAATATATATTTTCGCCGAAAAAAGAGACAAACTCCGAAAGCTCCCGTAAATCGGCAGAGCTTGACGGGCAAATTATCGTTCCGTCATTTTTATTTAAAAGCACAGCCGTCAATCTGCCGCCGCAGTCCGTTTGAAGCCACGCCTCTCCGAGTGACAGCCGAAAAGCGGCAAATAAAATATACTTTACCGCAAGACAGTCTTTAAATTCACCGTCCGTAACAATGGCTGCCTCTGTCGGTCCGTCAATCGATTTCAGCACTGTGACAGCTCCGCAAAAAGTGCTTTTACAAGCTCAAACGTGCTCTCTATATCCTCTTTTTTCGCAACCGAGCTGCCCGAGTGAATATATCTGCACGGAACAGATACGGCAAGAGTTTTTATGCCGCCTGCCGCCTTGTGTATTGCGGAAGCGTTGTTGCCGCCCGCCACAACGGTTTTGGTCTGACACCCGATGCCGTTCTTTTCGGCAATTTCAAACGCCTTTTTATAGAGCTCGCTGTCATAGACGGTTCCCCTGTCCATAAAGCTGACAACGGCACCGCCGCCCAAACGGCAGACTTTTTTTTCGTCGGGAACGCCCGAAATGTCCGCCGCCGTAGTGCCCTCAACGACTATTGCGAAATCGGGAGCAACCGAATAAGCCGCAGCAGCCGCTCCGCGAGTGCCTATTTCCTCTTGAACCGAGAAACAGAAGGTCGCCGAATACGGCAAATCGGAATTTATAAGTCTTAATAAAATTTCACAGCCGACGCGGTCGTCAATGGCCTTCGCCTTGATAAAGCCGTCGCCGAATTCGCGGTAGCACGAGTCAAAATACACTGCGTCGCCGAGTGAAACGTGAGACAAGGCCTCTTTTTTTGAACTCGCGCCGATATCGATATACATATCCTCAACGGACGGCAACTTACCTCTCTCCTCGGAGGTCGTCTGATGTATAGCCTTGCCGCCTATAACGCCGGGGATAAGCTCCTTGCCCACCTTTACCGCTCTGCCGAAAATAACGCGCTCGTCAATTCCGCCGACCGTGGTGAACTTCAGGTACCCGTCATCCGTTATATAAGTTATTATGAAGCCGACCTCGTCCATATGCGCGTCGAGCATAACTTTATTTTTCGGCTCGGCTTTGCCCTTTTTATAAACTATGAGACTGCCGAGCGGATCTATGCGATATTCCGCGTCCGACGGCAAATGCGAAATTATATAATCTCTTACGGCGTGCTCCCTGCCGGAAATGCCGTTTAAATTACAAAGCTCGTTAAGCATTTAAATCACCTCCGAGAATGTATGCGGCAATGAGCCTTGCGCAAAGCTCAATATCCGTAACGGACACAACCTCTATTCCGGTGTGCATATATTTTTGGGGTATTGATATAAGCGCGCTCTTAATTCCGCCGCGCTCCGTGGTCATACCGTCCAAATTAGTGCCGGTTCTGCCGCCCATAACCTCAAGCTGATACGGAATGTCGTTTTTCTCGGCAACGCGCACAAGCTCCTCGCCGAATTCGTATGAAAGCGACGGTGAAATACCTATCATGGGTCCCTTGCCGAGTATTCCGCATTCCTCCGCCTTGCTGTCCGGAGTCTTTGCAAAGCTGACGTCAACCGCAATTATCTCGTCGGCATCCGAATTAAATGCCGCGGCTTTTGCTCCGCCGCCGCTCGTCTCCTCGCGAGAGGAACACACAACGGTAACTTTTTTGTGCGGCTTACCCTTAATAAGCTCAAGTGCGCGAAGAAGCACGGCAATTCCCGAACGGTCGTCAAGTGCCCCGCAGGACACGCTGTCGCCGCAGAGTGAGAGGAAAGAGGAATTGACAACCGCTCTGTCTCCCGGGGAAACGAGCTTTTCCGCCGACTGCTTATTTTTTGCGCCTATATCAATAAGGATATCATCTATTTCCGTCGCCTTCCGCTCGTTGTCACCGCTTGCAAGGTGCGGCGGAGTGCTTGCTATAACTCCGAATACCGGCTCACTGCCGTAAACGGTCACCTCTTGACCGTTCAATGTGCGACGGTCAACGCCGCCGCAGGCGGCAACGTGCAAAAACCCCTCGTCGGTGACGGAGGTTACGATAAGACCTATACGGTCTATATGAGCGTCAAGCAGGATATGCCCCGCCCTGTCTCCCTCGATTTCGCATATTGCGGAATGAAGAACGTCCTCGCGCGTTTTGCCGAATTCGGACAAAAGCCTTTGCGCCGTTAAAACCGCGTCGGTTTCCTTTCCGGATACACCGACAGCCGAAGTCAGCTCTTTTAATATGTTTTTTATATCCATTTTTCTCTGCCTTTCGGACAATTTGTCAACGTGTAAAACGCTAAATGCAAATGCTGTAATCCTATCGAAATTTTGAATTATAATCGTCGCTCTTTGTAGGTGGAATATGATGTAATTTCCAATTACCGTGTCTCAGCCGCCTTACAAAAAGAGCAGCACCATATTTCGGCAAGCCGGAGGGATATGCCTCCCTTGTAAGGGGAGGTGGGCCTCGCTAAGGCAAGCCGGAGGGATTTTGCCTCCCTTGTAAAGGGAGGTGGGTTGCCGCAAGGCAAGCCGGAGGGATTCTGCGGAGTTATATGGAATTTAAATAGATTGTGCGCGACTTTTTAATCCGCTTTTTGCCTCCCTTGTAAAGGGAGGTGGGCCTCGTCAAGGCAAGCCGGAGGGATTTCTTGGGAGCATATGGAATTTGAATAAAAAGCGCAGTACCTTTTAATCCCTCAGTCCGCTCGCAAACTCGCGTCCAGCTCCTGACGGGAGCCCGTCCCCTTTGTCACTACGTGACATTTCCCCACACCGTGGGGAATCACCCTTTACAAGGGAACCTAAATAATCCCTCAACTTGTTCGCTCTCTCGGCTTGACCGGTTCGTAAGGAGGCGTTTTTCTCTCTCCTGTATTTTATTGCGCGGTGGGAAGCTGTTGAAAAAATCCGAAAGTGTGATAGAATATAATATCGAATTAAGCGTGTATGCGGCGAAAGCTGCAATTTATGCGCCGGGAGGTTTTTATGAGAGACAAAGCGGCAAACATAGTTTTAATGCTGATTTTAAATATGATGGTTATAGGCACGCTTGTCTATAAATCACGCGGCGGAAAGGCGATTGATTTTTCGACATCGGACGGCATAATTACAATGCTGTTTCTTGTGGCTATGGCTGCCGTAGATGTTTTGTATGCAGTAAAATTGATACGCGGCAGCGGGAAATAAGAGCCGGAGAGCAAAAACGCAAAAAAGGCAGCAGGTGTTTTTACTCACACGGGTTTGTGCGGTTGACAATCCGGGGAATTTGTAATATACTTTTAATGTATAGAAGTGCCCTGCACTTAAAAGAATAATTCAGAATTGGAGATGTCGTTATGGAAAGAATTAAGACTCTTGAGACTCGCGACCTTTGCGAGAGTGCTAAGAACGGCGGCTGCGGCGAATGCCAGACCTCTTGTCAGTCTGCATGCAAAACAAGCTGCGGTATTGCAAATCAGCAGTGCGAAAAGGCTGACAAGTAATTCTGTCGGTATTTCGGGTGCCGTCCGTGTTCGGGCGGCATTTTTTGTGTTCTGACCTAACGGAGGTAAAAATGGTACATCAGTATAAATTAAACGGATATAATATAGTTTTAGACACCTGCTCCGGCTCGGTGCATTCGGTGGACGATGTCGCTTACGACATAATCGCAATGTATAAAACAGCGTCGCGTGAGGAGATTGTCGATGCCGTGATGAAAAAATACGGCGACAGACCCGATGTCACAAGAGATGACGTGCTGCTGTGCATCGACGACGTTGAATCTCTTGAAAAAAACGGGAAGCTCTTCACAGAGGACAGCTTTAAAAATCTTGCCACTACCTTTAAGGAGCGTTCCGGTAATGTTATTAAGGCGCTGTGTCTGCACGTTGCTCACACCTGCAACCTCAACTGCTCATATTGCTTTGCGAGCCAGGGTAAATATCACGGCGACAGAGCCGTAATGAGTTTTGAAACGGGTAAGCGCGCGCTCGACTTCCTTATAGAAAACTCGGGTTCGCGACGCAATCTTGAGGTCGATTTCTTCGGCGGAGAGCCGCTTATGAATTGGGACACGGTTAAAAAGCTCGTTGAATACGCTCGCAGCATAGAAAAGGAGCACGGCAAAAATTTCCGCTTTACTCTTACGACAAACGGTATGCTTATAGATGACGACGTCATAGATTTTGCAAACCGTGAGATGCACAATGTGGTTTTGAGCCTCGACGGCAGAAAAGAAATTCACGATAAATGGCGCGTTGACTATGCAGGCAACGGCAGCTTTGACAGAGTTGTGCCGAAATTTCAAGAGCTTGTACGCCGCCGCGGAAACAAGAATTACTATATGCGCGGAACGTTTACACATTCAAATCCCGATTTCTTGAAGGATATTGACGCAATGCTCGAGCTCGGCTTCACGGAGCTCAGTATGGAGCCCGTCGTCTGCGCTCCCTTAGACCCGTCAGCTCTGACGGAAGAGGACAAGCCGATTGTTATGAAGCAGTACGAGCTTCTCGCAGAAGAAATGCTTGAGAGAAAAAGAAACGGTAAGCCCTTTACGTTTTATCACTATATGATAGATTTGACGGGCGGCCCGTGTATATATAAGCGCATCTCGGGTTGCGGTTCGGGAACGGAATATATGGCTGTAACTCCGTGGGGCGACTTATATCCGTGTCATCAGTTTGTCGGCGAGGAAAAATTCCTGCTCGGCAATATTTGGGACGGCGTTACCAACACAAAAATCCAGGACGAGTTCAGAAGCTGCAATGTATATGCGCGAAAAGAGTGTACCGATTGCTGGGCTAAGCTCTGGTGCTCCGGCGGATGTGCGGCAAACGCATATCATGCCACGGGTAAAATCGAGGGCGTATATGACTACGGCTGTGACCTCTTCCGCAAAAGAATAGAGTGCGCAATCATGCTCAAGGTGGCAGAGGACGCCGAAAACCTTAAATAAGCAGGTGATGCTGTGAAAACGCCGATTTACGATTTTGTTTCGGATTATATTGCAAAAAACGGTGCGCGGCTTCATATGCCGGGGCATAAGGGCCGTATATTTTTGGGTGCAGAGTCGCGTGATATAACGGAAATATGCGGTGCAGATTCGCTTTTTGAGGCGGACGGTATCATAGCGGAGAGCGAAAAAAACGCATCAAATCTGTTTGACACAAAAAGGACTGTTTATTCGTGTGAGGGCTCGACGCTCTCGATTAAGGCTATGCTGTATCTCGCCGCGATAAACCGTGAAAATAAAAGCGAAAGACCGGTTTTTGTAGCCGCACGCAACGTTCACAGAGCGTTTGTTTATGCTTCGGCGGAGCTTGACGCCGATGTTGTTTGGCTCACATCAAAAGACAATTTATCGCTTTGCAGCTGCAAGATTTCGGCGGAGGATTTGAAAGAAACGCTGTCAAAGCAAAAAGTTAAGCCTGCCGCAGTATACATTACAAGTCCCGATTATCTCGGCAACACGGCGGATATTGCCGCGCTCTCACAAATTGCACATTCCTACGGTGTGCCGCTTTTGTGCGACAATGCACACGGCGCGTATCTTCACTTTTTACGTGAGAAATGCCACCCTATGGAGCTCGGAGCTGATATTTGCTGTGATTCCGCGCACAAGACGCTGCCCGTTTTAACGGGAGGCGGATATCTGCACTTTTCAAAGAACGAAATCAAGGATTTTTCGTCGGACGCCAAGACGGCAATGGCTGTTTTCGGCTCAACAAGCCCGTCATATCTCATATTGCAGTCGCTTGACCTTGCGAACCGATACCTTGAAAACGGTTACCGCGAAAGACTCTTTGATACAGTAAAAAAGGTGCGCGATGTAAAAAATTTCTTAAAGGAAAACGGTTATCGTCTTTGCGGAGATGAGCCGCTCAAAATAACCGTCAATACATCGGCTTCTGGAAAAAGCGGATTTGAGCTTGCCGAAAATCTCAGAAAAAACAACGCCGAATGTGAGTTCTGCGACAGGGACTTCGTCGTTATGATGGTAACACCGGAAACTTCCGACGGAGATCTTGAAGCTGTCAAAAGAGCCTTTGTCTCTCACGAAAAACCGGACGGCAAATCGGTTGCGCCGAAAACGGCTTTACCCGTGTTTGTGCTCCCCGAAAAGAGGCTTTCCGTGCGGCAAGCGGTTTTTTGCAACAGCGAATCAATACCTGTCGAAAACAGCGTCGGAAGAGTCGCCGCATCGCCTGCCGTCGCCTGTCCGCCGGCTGTCCCCGTGGTTATAAGCGGCGAGATTATAAATGAGAGTACGGTTGAAATTATGAAGTATTACGGCACTGAATACGTGCGTGTGGTAACGGAATGATTTTGTCCGAAAAAACAGACTTCTAAACATTCTCCCATAGTAAATGCCGTGAGAAATCACCCTTGAACCGTAAAGCTTTTTTGTTCAAGGGAAATCGTATAGGGAAGCTTAATTGAGAGAAATTATAAAAACAGGACACCAAAAAGGTGTCCTGTCATTTTTTTATACCGATTCGCTTTCACGCCGATTTTTCCTCAATGCTTCATCGGCACTTTTCAAAGCCTATCGGGATTTCTCAAAGCTTTGAAACGAGTTCCTTTAAATACGCCTTGAAATCGTCCTTGAGCTCGGGGTGACGCAAGCCCATTTCGCAATTCGCCTTGAGTATGCCGAGCTTGTTGCCCATATCAAAACGATTGCCGATAAAATCAACGGCGTTGAGTCTGCCCTGCTTTGCAAGCGTATTCATAGCCGCCGTAAAGCCGACCTCGCCGTTTACGGGCGGCGTGTTTTCGATTATTCCGAATATTTCGGGCGGCATCACGACTCTGCCGAGAATCGAATAGCAGGACATAATCTCGGAGAGCGACGGCTTTTCAAGCATATCGTGAACCTGCATGACGTTCTTTTCAAGCGGAGTTACGTCGAGTGTGCAGTATTTCGGAACGTCCTCACGCGGAACCTCCTGCACACCTACAACGCCGTTACCGAACTTTTCGTAAACGTCGGTAAGCTGTTTTGTAACGGGATACTCTGCGTCGATAACATCATCACCGTAGAGAATCGCAAACGGCTCGTCGCCGACAAAGCTCTTGGCGCGATATATAGCGTCCGCAAGGCCCTTAGTCTCCTTCTGACGTTTAAAATAAATATCGGCGATGTCCGAGCACGCAAGCACGCTCTCGTAGAGGTCACGCTTTGCCGCGTTGCCCTCAAGGTTTTTTTCAAGCTCAAATGAGTGGTCGAAATGGTCCTCGATAGCACCCTTGCCGCGGTTTGTAATTATAAGAATATCGGTGATTCCTGCCGCAGCTGCCTCTTCAACGATATACTGTATCGCGGGCTTGTCAACAATGTTGAGCATTTCCTTCGGTACCGACTTTGACGCCGGCAAAACCCTTGTGCCGAGACCTGCCGCGGGAATTACGGCTTTTGTTATCTTTTTCATAATATCTCATCTCCTGTTTTTATTGGATATGCGATTGTTTTTACATTAAAAACCGTGCAAGAACTATTGACAGCGCATTTGTACAGGCAAAAGAAAGAAGCACGGACGCCATAAGCCAAAAGAACGATACTCCGCCGCTCCTGAAGAGCGAAATGCGGTACTGCTCGGGATTTTGACTGAGCTTTCGTATTTCATAGACGCCTTTTTCTGCCTTTTTGGCGTAAAGATAATTGGCGCAAAGTCCCGCCGCCGCATGAACGAGCAGCACAAGGACATTCGCAATAATGTTTGCGGGGAGCTTTTCGTACTCCTCATATGCCTCCATCATATCCTCGGCAGAGGCCTTGCCGTTTGTGTAATTTTCATAGACCTGCATAACATTGCTGCTTGCCGCCATAACCGACTTTGTGGTGCACGCACCCGATATGACGAGCAAAACCGCAATAAATATACAGCCGATATTTTGCATTTTGCGGTAGAAAAACCAATACGGTGCAAAGAAGAACGCCGCCCAGTTCCACGACAGCTTCTTTTTTTCCTGCTGCATTTTATAGAACTTTGGGATATAGGATTGTGCGTTCACACCTATAAATTCGGCTGTGTCGCCTACGGTATTTCTGCCGAGCATATCCATGGGCGAAATATTAACTACCTTGCCGAACGGCTGTTTATCCATATTCGGAAGCTCAACGGGCGGAATAAACGCCTTGCCGCCGTTTTGATTGTTATAGAGCCTTGCTCCGCAATTAAGGCAGTTCGGCTCCTCCGCCGGATTCTCTCTGCCGCACACCGGGCAAAAAACCACCTTGTGACCGTCATCGTTTGCATTTTGACCGGCATTCGGAGTCTTCTCTTCTTTATAGGGCGCAGTCTCCGGCTTCCACTCGAAGTTCTCGCCGTGCCGCTCTTCGTTTACGCAGTGCCCTGCGGTCTTATAGCATTCTCTGTGGTACGGCGTTCCGCACTCCGGACAGACGACTATATCATCGCCGTCGCAAAACTCCTTACCGCATATGGGACAATGCTGTTCTCTGTAATCCATCTAAAATCACCCTTGTGAAAGTATTTTACTTTCTCCCGCTTACAACTTATGTCAGACCTTAATTTCAACCTCAAGTCCCAAAAGGTCCTTGTATTTTTCGAGAACCGGCTTTACGTCGCCCTCGATAAATTCCGTTACCTGCTGCGGTGCTCTGCCGATGAAGTTTTCGGGCTTTAACTGTGCCTTGATTTCGTCAAGCGTGAGCGAGAACATCGGGTCGGCAGCAATTCTTTCAACCAAGTCGTTGGGCTTGCCTTCAACCTTTACCACCGCACCTGCCGCCATGGAGTGACGGCGAATTTCCTCATGGAGAGTCTGGCGGTTGCCGCCCTTTTTGACCGCTTCCATAAGGATATTTTCCGTAGCCATAAACGGAAGCTCATCGTTTAAATGCTTTTCTATCATCTTGGGATATACGACGAGTCCGCTGACAATGTTGATGTAAAGCTCCAAAATAGCGTCTGTCGCAAGGAAGCCCTCGGCTATGCTTATTCGCTTGTTTGCCGAATCGTCAAGAGATCTCTCAAGCCATTGCGTGCCGGCCGTAACCGACGGGTTTATGACATCTGCCATAACGTAGCGCGAAAGAGACGTGATTCTCTCGCTTCTCATGGGATTGCGCTTATACGCCATTGCCGATGAGCCTATCTGTTTTTTTTCAAACGGCTCTTCTATTTCCTTCATATGCTGTAAAAGTCTCAAATCGTTTGAGAATTTAGACGCTGACTGAGCTATTCCGCTGAGCACAAAGAGAACCTGCGAATCAAGCTTTCTCGAATAGGTCTGACCCGAAACGCTGAAGCAGGACGAAAAGCCCATTTTCTCGGCTATCTTTTTGTCGAGAGATTTGATTTTTTCATCGTCGCCGTCAAACAGGTCAACAAAGCTTGCCTGAGTTCCCGTAGTACCCTTTGAGCCGAGAAGCTTCATCTGCGAAAGCTGAAAATCAAGTGCCGTCAAGTCCATTAAAACGTCCTGCGCCCAAAGAGTAGCACGTTTACCCACCGTGGTGGGCTGTGCCGGCTGGAAATGCGTAAACGCAAGGCACGGCATACTCTTGTATTTGTCGGCAAAGGACGAAAGCTTTGCTATCAAATTGACAAGCTTTTTTCTTAGCAGCTTTAAGCCCTCGGTCATGGTTATTACATCCGTATTGTCACCTACATAGCAGGAGGTTGCGCCGAGGTGAATTATTCCCGCCGCCTTGGGGCATTGAACGCCGTAAGCGTAAACGTGCGACATAACGTCGTGGCGAACTTCTTTTTCGCGCGCCTCGGCAACGTCGTAATTTATATCGTCCGCGTGTGCCTTAAGCTCTGCTATTTGCTCGTCGGTAATGTTGAGCCCGAGTTCCTTTTCGCTCTCGGCGAGAGCTATCCAGAGCCTCCTCCACGTTTTGAACTTGTAATCAGGAGAGAAAATGTATTTCATCTCTTTGCTCGCATAGCGCGAATTAAGGGGACTTTCGTAAACATCCTTCATAGTAATTCCCATAGCCTTTCGATATGCATATATTTTGACGGGTTCCCGAAAAGCCCTGTTGCCGACATAATACGGCGTATGGCTTTCGGAGTTTTACGGAACAGAGCGAAGTTAATTACTTCGCAAAATAATTTTTAATTCTGGCAACCGCCTTTTCGGTGTTCTCGGTTGTTCCGAACGCGGTAAGACGGAAGTAACCCTCGCCTGCGGGGCCGAAGCCCTCGCCGGGAGTGCCGACTACCTGGAGCTTTTCGAGAAGAAGGTCAAAGAAATCCCAGCTCTTCATATTGTCGGGAGTTTTGAGCCATACATACGGTGAATCCACCGCACCGTAAACGGTAAAGCCGCAGTCGCGAAGTCCGTTATATATAATCTTTGCATTTTTACGGTAATATTCGATTATTTCTTTAATCTGCTTTTTGCCCTCGTCCGAATAAACGGCCTCTGCGGCTCTTTGGGTGATGTACGAAACGCCGTTGAACTTTGTTGCCTGACGGCGCGCCCACATACCGTTGAGCTCCGTTCCGCCGAATTTGAGGTCGTGTGGAACTACGGTGTAGCCGCAGCGCACGCCCGTAAAGCCTGCGGTTTTTGAAAAGCTCTTGAATTCAATGGCACAGGTCTTTGCACCCTCTATTTCATAAATCGAATGGGGAACATCGTCCTCGGTTATAAACGCTTCGTATGCCGCGTCGTAGAGAATAACCGCACCCTCGCGGTTTGCGTAATCGACCCACTTTTTAAGCTCTTCCTTTTTAATGGGCATACCCGTGGGATTGTTGGGGAAGCAGAGATATATAATATCTACGTGCTGCGTCGGAATGTGCGGCAGGAAGTTGTTTTCGGCGGTGCAGGGCATATAGTAGATATTTGACCACTTACCGTTTTCGTCCTTTTCGCCCGAACGGCCCGACATTACGTTTGTATCGACATATACGGGGTAAACGGGGTCGCAAATCGCAACCTTGTTGTCAAGCGAAAAGATGTCGCCTATGTTGCCCGTGTCGCTCTTTGCGCCGTCCGACACGAATATTTCGGAATTGTCAAGCTCAATGCCGCGAGAACGGTAGTCGTTTTCGTTTATCGCGTTCAAAAGGAAATCGTAGCCGTACTCCGGCGGATAGCCGCGGAACGTCTTTTCGTCGGCCATTTCGTCAACAGCCTTGTGCATAGCCTCGATGCAGGCAGGTGCAAGCGGTCTTGTTACGTCGCCGATGCCGAGTCTTATAATCTCCTTATCGGGATTTGCCTTTGTGTAAGCCTTTACCTTTTTTGCGATATTTGAAAAAAGATAGCTGCTTTCGATTTTAAGGAAGTTTTCGTTAATATTCATTTTGTCCTCCGTAACAAATTAAATTACACGTCTATTTCGCCCGTGCAGACTTCGGCAGCCGGGCCGGTCATCAGCACATTGCCGTCATTTGTCCAATTTATATAGAGTGTACCGCCTATGAGATTTACCTTGATGTCGGTATTTCTGAGGCAGTAGCCGTTCAGCACGCTTGCCACGGCGGAGGCGCACGCTCCGGTTCCGCAGGCGAGTGTTTCGCCCGAGCCGCGCTCCCATACACGCATATCAAATTCGGTTTCGCTTATTATATGTATAAATTCGGTGTTCACCCTGTCGGGGAACATCTCGTTGTTTTCAAAAACAGGACCTATTTTTGCGAGGTCAAGCGCTTTTACGTCGTCCACATAGGTAATGCAATGCGGATTGCCCATTGAAACGCACGTAACGATTTTATCGCCCAATTCGCCGCCGAGGTGCAGCGTCTCACCAACAACCTTGTCGCCGTCAAACAGCGTGGGGATTTTTTTTCCGGAAAGAACGGGTGCTCCCATATCGACTCTGGCACTTTTCACCTTGCCGTCGTCGCCCTTGAAAACTTTTATATATTTAATTCCGCTGAGCGTTTCAAGCGAAATTTCATCCTTATTTGTAAGGCCGCGGTCACACACGTATTTTGCAACGCATCTTGTCGCGTTGCCGCACATTTTCGCCCTTGAGCCGTCGGCATTGTATATATCCATTTTAAAATCGGCTTTGTCGCTCGGCTCTATCAAAACAAGCCCGTCCGAGCCTATTCCGAAATGCCTGTCGCTGACCTTTACAGCCGTGCTCTCGGGGTCGGAAACCTTTTCCTCAAAGCAGTTTACGTATATATAATCGTTTCCTGCGCCCTGCATCTTTGTGAATTTCAAAGAAACCACCTCGTCCTAACTAATCTTCTTCGAGAATTTTTCTTGCGACGTCCATAAGGCGGACGCCCTGCTCCATACTCATTTTCTGAATTTTCCTGTGAGCCTCGCGCTCCGAGATACCGTAATTTTCGCAAAGGCGTCGTTTTGCCAACGTCAAAAGGTCGTTTTCCTCGACGGAGCGTGTTTTTTTGCGTGATGTAATATCACTCGAAAGCTGAGTAAGCGTCCGCACGACAGATACAAACTCAACCCTGTCAAGCGGCATGGTAAGCTCCACCATATTGCTCACGAAGCCCTGATATGCGTCCGAGGACGACACCAAATGTACAACGTCGAAGCCGGGGGGAAGCGTTTCCGCAAGAGAGACTGCCGGTAAGCCGTCGGACAGACGTCCGCACACAACTACCGCGTCCGGTCTGATGCTCGCGTAAGAGAGCACCTCCGCGCCGGACTGATATATTTCCGAAACAAAGAGCAAATCCCGCTGGAGAATGCTCTTTATATGCTCCGCGGATTTGCGGTTTGCGCTTGCGATTATGACGTCTCTCATCCTCAGACGGCGTTAAGCCTTCCCCCGTTCTTCGTTTAGTTAAAAATTATCTGTAAAGGGGATAGCGCGCACAAATATCGTTTACGCCCTCTCTGATGTAGTCTGCTTTACCCTCAAAATCGGTGGCGCAAAGATATATATACTCGGCAATTTTTTCCATATCCGCTTCGTCAAGACCGCGTGTGGTGACTGCAGGAGTTCCGACTCTGATACCGCTTGTTACAAACGGCTTTTCGGGGTCGTTGGGGATGGCATTCTTGTTGGCGGTGATGTAAACCTCGTCAAGTCTGCGCTCAAGCTCCTTACCCGTTATGTGAAGCGAGCGAAGGTCAAGAAGTAAAAGGTGATTGTCGCTGCCGCCCGAAACCAAATCTACACCGTATTTTGTAAAACCGTTTGCGAGAGCCTTGCAGTTGTCGAGAACTTTTTGCTGATACTCCTTGAATTCCGGCTTTAAAGCCTCGCCGAAGCAAACAGCCTTGCCTGCGATTATGTGCATGAGCGGGCCGCCCTGCGTGCCGGGGAATATTGCCTTGTTTACGGCTTTTGCTATCTCCTCGTCGTTGCAGAGAATCATACCGCCGCGCGGGCCGCGGAGAGTTTTGTGGGTTGTAGTCGTAACAACATCGGCATACGGGACGGGTGACGGATGAAGTCCGGCGGCAACAAGTCCCGCTATGTGAGCCATATCCACCATAAGATATGCGCCGACCTTTTTGGCTATTTCGGAAATTCTCTTGAAGTCGATGATGCGCGGATAAGCGGAAGCTCCGGCAACGATCATCTTCGGCTTGCAGGAAAGAGCCTTCTGCTCAAGCTCGTCGTAATCGATATAGCCCTCTTCGTTAATTCCGTAGGGGACGAAGTTGAAATATTTACCGGACAGATTTACGGGTGAGCCGTGTGTGAGATGGCCGCCCTCGGCAAGATTCATACCCATTACGGTATCGCCGGGATTAAGAAGAGCAAAGTATACAGCTATATTCGCCTGAGCACCCGAATGAGGCTGAACATTTGCGAATTTGGCACCGAAAAGCTTCTCCGCTCTGTCGCGCGCGATGTTTTCCACTATATCAACATCCTCGCAGCCGCCGTAGTAGCGCTTGCCGGGGTAGCCCTCGGCGTACTTGTTTGTAAGAACGCTGCCCATAGCCGCCATAACTGCCGGCGAAACGATGTTTTCGCTCGCTATAAGCTCTATGTTCCTCTGCTGACGGGCAAGCTCCAAATTCATAGCCTTGCCCACTTCTTCATCATACTTTGATACAAATCCTATCGTATCCATCATATCTGCGTACATTTTTTTCTCCTTATTTTTTATTTAACGCTGCTCGCGAATTATAAATTAACGGAATAGTTGGGAGCCTCTTTTGTTATGAATACATCGTGCGGATGGCTCTCTTTAAGACCTGCGTTGGTTATTCTTATGAACTTCGTCTTAGTCTGAAGCTCGGTTATATTTTTGCAGCCGCAGTAGCCCATACCGGATTTAAGACCGCCCATCATCTGGAAGATTGTGTCGGAGAGTGTTCCCTTATAAGGAACTCTGCCCTCAATTCCCTCGGGAACAAGCTTCTTGTTGTCCTCCTGGAAATATCTGTCCTTAGAGCCGTTGTTCATGGCGGCTATACTGCCCATTCCGCGGTAAACCTTGAATCGTCTGCCCTGATAAATTTCGCTGTCTCCGGGGGACTCCTCACAGCCTGCAACAAGCGAGCCTACCATAACCGCCGAAGCACCTGCGGCGATAGCCTTGACTATTTCGCCAGAATACTTGATGCCGCCGTCGGCAATTATTGAAACGCCGTGCTTTGAAGCCTCGTTTGCGCTGTCATAGATTGCCGTTATCTGCGGAACGCCGATACCGGCGACTACGCGCGTTGTGCATATTGAGCCGGGGCCTATACCTACTTTTACGCAGTCTGCGCCGGCGTCGATAAGTGCCTTTGTGCCCTCTGCCGTAGCTACGTTACCGGCAATAAGCGTGATATTCGGGAAAGCCGCCTTTACCTTGGCGACGGATTTCAATATGTTATGGCTGTGGCCGTGAGCCGAGTCAAGCGTGAGAACGTCAACGCCGGCTTCGGCGAGAGCCGCAGCACGGTCAAGAACGTCGCTTGTGGCACCGAGAGCCGCACCGCAGAGAAGTCTGCCGCGAGAATCCCTTGCGGAATTCGGGTACTGAACGCTCTTTTCAATATCCTTAATGGTGATAAGTCCCTTTAAGTAGCCGTTTTCGTCTACAAGCGGGAGCTTTTCTATCTTGTGGCGCATCAAAATCTGCTTTGCCTCGTCAAGCGTTGTTCCGATGTGAGAGGTGACGAGATGGTCTTTCGTCATAACGCCTGCAATCTCCACATTATAGTCGGACATAAAACGCATATCGCGGTTTGTGAGTATACCTACAAGCTTGCCGCTGTCGTCACAGATGGGAACACCCGAAATTCTGTAACGGTGCATAAGCTCGTCCGCTTCCTTTACCGTGTTCTGCGGATGCAGGAAAAACGGATTTACTATAACTCCGTTCTCACTTCTCTTAACCTTGTCCACCTCACTCTTTTGAGCCTCAATGGACATATTCTTGTGAATTATGCCTACGCCGCCCTCACGCGCTATGGCTATTGCCATTCTCGTTTCGGTTACGGTGTCCATGGCCGCCGTTAATACCGGCGTGTTGAGCGTTATGTTCTTTGAAAGGCGGGTTGAAACGTCAATATCCTTGGGGAGCACGTCGCTCTCGGCCGGGATAAGCAAAACGTCATCAAAGGTCAGGCCCTCTTTTGCAAATTTCTCATCTGTTGCCATACTGATATTACCTCCCATTATAGTTAGTGTTATTATAACATCTAATACAATCATAGTTCAATACTTAATATTGAAAAAACACCCGCAAAGAGTACGGGTGTTTTTGTAAATGTTGTCTTATGTCCGGACAAAGCGTCGCTTTTCGGCAAAGAATACAGTATTTTGCCGTTTATTTCGGAAGCTTGTCGATTATGGGAGCTATCGCCTTGTCGTCGCAGAGCTCCACCGCGCCCTTATCCACAAGCGAAGCGGTTTTGGGGTCTATCGGCAGACGGGCAAGCACCGGAACGCCGAGTTCCTTTGCCACCTCGTCTATTTTGCTCTCGCCGAATATATTGTATTTCTTTTTGCAGTCGGGGCACTCAAAATAGCTCATATTTTCGACGAGTCCGATTATCGGAACATTCATCATCTTTGCCATATTGTATGCCTTTTTTACTATCATTGTGACAAGGTCCTGCGGAGTGGTGACAATTATAATACCGTCAACCGGAAGACTTTGAAATACCGTCAACGGAACGTCGCCCGTACCGGGTGGCATATCAACGAACATATAGTCAACGTCGCCCCAGAGAACCTCCTGCCAGAACTGATTTATAACGCCCGAAATGACGGGTCCGCGCCATACTACGGGAGCGTCCTCTTTTTCGAGCAGCAGATTTATGCTCATTATCTTTATTCCCGTCTTGCTCTCGACCGGGAACATTCCCTCGTCGCTGCCCATGGCGCGCTCGTGTATACCGAATGCCTTGGGGATTGACGGACCTGTGACGTCGGCGTCCATAACCGCCGTCTCAAAGCCCCTCGCCTGTGAAGCCGAGGCGAGAAGCGATGTCACAAGGCTCTTGCCTACGCCGCCCTTGCCGCTGACTACCGCTATAACCTTTTTTATATTGCTGTAATCGTTTTGACGAAGCTTCATATCCTCTGCTTTTCTCTCGCTGCAGTTCTCACCGCAGGTAGAACAGTCATGTGTGCAACCTTCGCTCATTGTTTTTCCTCTTTTCTTTTTTCCCGAAGCTTCAAAAAGAAGTCCGAGAGCATTCTCCTGCAAGCTTCCTCCATCACACCGCCCTCATATTCGGTACGGAACGTGAACGGAACCTCAAACAAATTTATTTTTGACCCTGCGGCGCCGTTTTTTTCATCGTATGCACCGAAGGTCACTTTTTCGATTCTTGAATTTATAATCGCACCGGCGCACATGGGGCACGGCTCAAGTGTGACATACATTTCACATCTCGGAAGTCTCCAGCCCGAAAGCGCACGGCAGGCACCGTCAATCGCCTCGATTTCTGCGTGGCACAGGGCGTTTTTTCCCTTTTCGCGGCGGTTTCTGCCCGTTGAAACAACCTCGCCGTCTCTTACTATGACCGCGCCGACGGGCACCTCGCCGTCAAGAAACGCCTTTTCGGCTTCGAGCAGGGCAAGACTCATAAAATCATTTTTATCCATATCAGAACTCTATATACATGGCAGTTTCCCACAAGAGCAGACAAATCGCTATTATCATGGGTGCCGTCACCACAAAGGCTCTCGTTTTTTCATTCCATGAGAGAACGAGACTCTCGCCGTTTTTCAGCGGATAAGCGTGCGAATAATTTTTGAAATATATCGCGGCGCATATAATGCCGATTATCATTATCACAAAGACAACGGACATCGTAATTACAGACGACACGGTTTCGGAGCAGTTATCAATGCCTATCTGCATAACTATCGACGCAAGATTGTTGAGAAAATGTATCAAAACGCCCGTCCACATACTGCCCGTTACCGTAACGGCATAGCCTATGGCAATACCTGCGATAAAGGCGAACGGAATTTGAACCATATTGCCGTGCAAAAGCGCAAAGACAAGCGACGACATAATAATCGCGAACCAATCGCCGTATTTGCGAAGCGACTGCATAACTACGCCGCGCATTGCAAACTCCTCAATGAGAGCCGGCAAAACAGCGGTTTTTACGATATACGGCAATATAACGGACGCCGTTGTCAGCTTTATGCCGTCCTCCGCCATGGTAAATTCTATGCCGAAGAGGTTTTGGAAGATACTTCCGAAAATGCTCGACGCATAACTGCCGGCTATGCACGCCATAAGTCCCGAAAAAACAAGCAGGAAAAACACGGGTGTGTTTTTGGCTGTTCCGAGCGGCAAAACCGCGGGCAGAGCGCCCTTGGATTTTAAATATGACATTGCCGCGAAAAACGGCACTCCTATTATAAAAACGGAATATACCATATCAAAATATATGCTGAAGGACGCGTTGCCCTTATATTCCGACAAAAAGCCCGGTATTGCGCGCAAAAGCACGCCTAAAACCATACTTAAAAGCGTAAAGCCGATAACTGCAAGTCCCACGGTAATGCTTATGCGGGAAATATTTTTCTTTTCCCTCTTTTTCTCCTGTGCGAGTGGGTCATACTGCCAATTATACGGCGGTGGAGGCGGATAATTTCCGCCGGGCGGTGGATAATTGCCGCCGTAATATCCGTTGTTGTTATAGTTCATAGCGATTTCCTTTTTTCATAACAGAGGTTTTCGGCAGATAAAAAGCACCTGCCGAATTACTCTGTAATTATATATTGTAAAAGTAAATGAAATGTTAATAAAATTATAACTTTTTGCGGAATTACCCGATTTCCGTCGGATTTTCTTTGCTTTCGTCTGCTTCTGCCGTCTTTTCGCCCTCGGCAAGATCCTTCGTCACGGGGACTTCGCCGTCGTTCTCCGCGTCGGACTCGGAGCTTTCATCCTCGGTTTCATGCTCGGTTATTGAAAGCGTGGCAACCTTTTCACCCTCGTTTGTCTTCATAACGCGGACGCCCTTTGACGGACGTGCAAAAACGCTGATATCCTTAGCCGGGATTCTTATTATGATACCGTCGGACGAAATCATAATTACGTCCTCATCCTCGCCGACCATTGCAACCGCCGCAACATCACCGTAGGTCTCGGTGTGATAGTTGATAAGACCCTTGCCGCCGCGCGACTGAACACGGTAATTGTCAAATTCGGAGCGTCTGCCGAAGCCGGTTTCGGAAACGGTGAGTACCTTTTTGTTTTCCTCGGGAACGCACATACCGGCAATCTCGTCTCCCTCGGAGAGAGTTATAGCCTTAACGCCTCTTGCGGTTCTGCCTATGCAGCGTGCGTCATTTTCATTAAAGCTTATGCACATACCCTTTCTTGTAGCTATGAGTATCTGCTTTTCGCCGTCGGTGAGCTTTACAAATCTCAATTCGTCGCCCTCGTCGAGATTTATCGCGAATATACCGTTTTTGCGGACGTTCTTATATGCGTCAAGCTCGGTACGCTTGATAACGCCGTTTTTGGTGAGCATACAGAGATAGAGCTTTTCCGTACCGAATTCGGGAACTCTTATCATGGCGGTGACCTTTTCATCCGCGCCGAGAGGAAGAATATTGACAATATTCATTCCCTTTGAATTACGGCTTCCCTCGGGGATTTCGTAGCCCTTCAGCCTGTAAACCTTGCCCTCCGACGTAAAGAACATTATATAGTCGTGCGTGGAGCAGGTGAACATAGTCTCGGCAACGTCCTCCTCGCGCCTTGTCATACCCTTTACGCCTCTGCCGCCGCGGTGCTGTGTCTGATATGTATCGACGCTCTGACGCTTGATATAGCCGAGAGTGGTAAGAGTAAACACACAATTTTCATTGGGGATAAGGTCCTCTATATCGACCTCGCCGCTGACATTTACGATTTCGGTTCTTCTGTCATCGCCGAATTTGTTGCCGATTGCCGACAATTCGTCCTTTACAATCGAGAGTACCTTTTCATCGGAGGAGAGTATCTCATTGAAATAGTTAATTTTTGACTGAAGTTCCTCCATCTCGTTGTGGATCTTCTGAATTTCGAGTCCTGCGAGCTGTCCGAGTCTGAAAGCGACAATGGCGGCTGCCTGAACGTCGTCGAAATCGAACTTCTCCATAATCGCGGCCTTTGCCTCTGCCTGACCGCCCTTACAAGCGCGAATGGTTGCTATAATCTCGTCAACTATATCAATTGCGCGCGCAATACCCTCCAAAATATGCTCTCTTTCGAGTGCTTTTTTGAGGTCGAATTTGGTTCTTCTTATGATGACTTCCTTCTGGAAATCTATATATTTTTCGAGAATCTGCTTTAACGTGAGGATTTTCGGCTCGCCGTCAACTATGGCAAGCTGAATTATACCGTAGGAAATCTGAAGCTGAGTATACGAATAGAGCTGATTTAAAATGACCTGCGGATTTGCGTCCCTTTTAAGGTCTATTTCCATTCTCATGCCCGCGCGGTCGGAGGAATAGTCGTTGATGTCGGAAATGCCCTCTATTCTCTTATCCTTGACAAGCTCCGCGATGCTCTCGATAAGTCGTGCCTTGTTTACCTGATACGGCAGCTCCGTAACGACAATTTTAAATCTGCCGTTCTTTTCGTTTTCGACAATTTCTGCGCGCGCTCTGAGTGTTACCTTGCCTCTGCCCGTTGCATAAGCGGCGCGTATGCCGGCTCTGCCCATTATGATGCCGGCCGTCGGAAAATCGGGGCCCTTTATGTGCTCCATAATATCCTCGAGCGTGGCGTCGGGATTGTCTATAAGACAGCAAATACCGTCTATTACCTCGCGCATATTGTGCGGCGGAATATTTGTTGCCATACCTACGGCGATACCCGTAGAGCCGTTTACAAGAAGGTTCGGGAAGCGTGACGGCAAAACCACCGGCTCATTCAAGCGATCGTCGTAGTTTCGCATCATATCCACGGTGTCCTTGTCGAGATTTGTGAGCATTTCCATGGAAATTTTGCTCATTCTCGACTCCGTATAACGGTAAGCGGCAGGCGGGTCGCCGTCCACTGAACCGAAGTTTCCGTGACCGTCAACAAGAGGATACCTCATTGAGAAATCCTGTGCGAGACGAACCATGGCGTCGTATACCGACGCGTCGCCGTGCGGATGATAGCGACCGAGCACGGAGCCTACCGTGTCGGCGCACTTTCTGTATGCCTTTTCGGGATACAGACCGTTTTCATACATAGTATATAAAATTCTTCTGTGAACGGGCTTTAAGCCGTCGCGTACATCGGGGAGCGCACGTGACACTATTACCGACATTGAGTAGTCGAGGAAGGATTTTCTCATTTCCTTGTTTATCTCGACATTTATGATTTTCTGGTCCTCAAGCGGCACGTATTCCGAATGATGCCCGGTATCTTTGTTTGTGCTCATATTCTACCTCTTTTATATATCAAGATTCTGAACGAATTTCGCGTTTTTCTCAATGAATTCACGTCTCGGCTCAACCTTGTCGCCCATTAAAACGGAGAAGGTCTCGTCCGCCTCCATGGCGTCCTCAAGATTTACCCTGAGCATAGTCCTGTATTTCGGGTCCATTGTGGTCTCCCAAAGCTGCTGCGAATCCATCTCACCGAGACCCTTATATCTCTGAACGTCGCAGCTGCCGCCGAGCTCCGCTATTTTTTCGTCGCGCTCCTCGTCGGAGAAAGCGTAGAAGTGCTTTTTGCCCTTTGACACCTTAAAGAGCGGCGGCTGAGCTATATAGACATAGCCGTGCTCTATAAGCGGACGCATATATCTGAAAAAGAAGGTCAAAAGAAGAGTTCTGATGTGCGCGCCGTCAACATCGGCATCCGCCATTAAAACTATCTTGTGATAACGCAGCTTTGTGATGTCGAAGTCGTCGCCTATGCCGGTGCCGAGAGCCAAAATTACGGGCGTTAATTTTTCGTTGCCTATTACCTTGTCAACTCTCGCCTTTTCAACATTGAGCATCTTGCCCCAAAGAGGGAGAATTGCCTGGGTGTTTCTGTCTCTTCCTCCCTTTGCGGAGCCGCCTGCGGAATCACCCTCGACGATGTAAAGCTCGGTGTTTTCCGGATTTTTATCGGTGCAGTCGGCAAGCTTGCCGGGGAGAGAGTTGCTCTCAAGCGCAGATTTTCTGCGCGCATTGTCCCTCGCCTTTCTTGCCGCCTCGCGCGCCCTTGAAGCGTCGAGCGACTTATTAAGTATGGTTCTTGCCGTGGAGGGATTTTCTTCGAGATAGGTCATAAGCTTATCATAGAGCATTTTTGAAACAAGACCGGTTATTTCGGTGTTTCCGAGCTTGCCCTTGGTCTGACCCTCAAACTGTGCCTCGGTAAGCTTTACGCTTATGACCGCGGTAAGACCCTCTCTTACGTCGTCGCCGGAGAGCTTTTTGTCGCTGTCCTTTATGAGATTAAACTTTTTGCCGTAGTCGTTGAACACTCTCGTAAGAGCCGTTTTAAAGCCCATTTCGTGAGTACCGCCGTCTATTGTGCGGACGTCGTTTGCAAAGCTTAATATTATCTCGTTGTAGCCGTCGTTGTAAGACATTGCGACTTCCGCGCTGCGGTCGCCGTCAACAACCGAGAAATGCATTATATCTTCGTGAAGAGGGGTAAGCCCGCGGCTTTTGTTGATGTAATCCACAAAGCTGCGAATACCGCCCTCATAGCAGTATACCTCGCTTAATATGTTGTCCTCATCACGCTTGTCCGTGAGCGAGATTGAAAGTCCGGCATTTAAAAACGCCTGCTCTCTGAGTCTCTTTTGAAGTGTCTCAAAATCATATTCCGTAGTCTCGGTGAATATTTCGGGGTCGGCCTTGAATTTAATAAATGTACCCGTCTCGTTTGTGTCGCCGATTATTTCAAGGTCGCTCTTTACGTCGCCGCGCTCAAAACGCTGATGATATATATGACCCTGCCTGCTTACCTCGATTTCAAACCACTCGGAAAGCGCGTTAACTACCGATGAACCGACACCGTGCAGACCGCCCGAAACCTTGTAACCGCTGCCGCCGAATTTACCGCCGGCGTGGAGAACCGTTAAAACCACCGTTACGGCAGGCAGACCCTCCTCCTCGTTGATGTCAACGGGGATTCCTCGTCCGTTATCTCTGACGGTAATCACGTTTCCGGGGAGTATTTCAACCTCGATATGAGTACAGTAGCCCGCAAGAGCCTCGTCTATTGAGTTATCGACAATCTCATATACAAGGTGGTGAAGACCTCTCGGTCCCGTCGAGCCTATGTACATACCGGGTCTTTTTCTTACGGCCTCAAGACCCTTTAATACCTGAATCTGCTCCGCGCCGTATTCCTCGGTAACGACGGTATCCATTACCTCGTCGTTCTTTTCCTCGTTTATGTTTTCGTTGTTTTCGCTGAACATACAAAACCTCCGTCAGTTATACAAAATCCGAATAAAATTTACCAAATTTTTAATCTTGCTTTAATCTTTTGAAAACAGTACTTGTTGAAAACGGTGATATATATACTTTTCTTTTGCCGCCCGTTACCTTTACTATAAAGGATTTCGGCAAATCGAACGACACCGTTTCGCACTCACCGCTTTTTTCCGCGTAATTTATATATTCGCGCGAAGCTTTGCTCACGGTAGTGTTGTCAAGGTCAAATATACCGAGTATTCCGTCCGTTGTAATTGCCTTGTCCTGACTTATCAAAATATACATTATATCACTCCGCCGTTTTTTATGTGGAAGGTCTTGCCCTCGCACAGCCTCAAAACGGTATTCGGGTCGCAGCAGGTTATAAAAACCTGCCTTCCGCTTATGTTGTTCAAAATATAATCCTGCCTTGTTAAATCAAGCTCGCTCATCACGTCGTCAAGAAGTATTACCGGCTCATCGCCCGTTATTTCCTTTATAATTTCCGATTCGCTGAGCTTTAAAGACAGCGCCGAGGAGCGCTGCTGCCCCTGTGAGCCGAAGCTGCGCGCCGACAGGCCGTCTATTTTAATGTCAAGGTCATCTCTGTGAGGACCTATCGACGTTATCTTGTTGTAAATATCGTCGCGCCGCGTCTCCCTGAGTCTGTTTAAGAGGAAATCCTTTATTTCATACGGGTCGTCCGAATATACCTTTGCGTTGTCGGTATATTCAACGCTCATTTTTTCCTTGCCGCCCGACAGTCCGTCGTATATTTTTGCGGAAAATTCACTCAAGAGAGCCGTGTATTTAATTCGCTCCGATATTACCGCCGCACCGTAAGACGAAAGCTTATCGTCCCAGGCGTCAAGTGTATCGTAAAGCTCGCTGTGAAACTGAATATCCTTTAAAAGCGCATTTCTCTGAAAAAGCGTGTGCGTGTATTTTGCGAGTGCCTTGGCGTAATACGGCTTTATCTCGCACAGAGCCGTATCAAGAAATTTTCTTCTGAAAACAGGCCCGTCCTTTACGAGTGACAGATGAGACGGAGAAAATATAACCGCGTAAAACTCGCCTATAAGCTCCGCAGGGGAACGCAGCGTTACGCCGTTTTTCATGGCGGTACGCTTTTTGTCTATAAAAATAACCGCAGACTGCTCGCGTCCCTTTGCGAAAAAGGTCATCTCGTTTTTTGCGTATGACGCATCAAACCTCACAAGCTCCCTGTCTCTTTTTGAACGGAAGCTCTTGCAGCCCGTAAAGAGCCATATACTCTCAAGCAAATTGGTTTTTCCCTGAGCGTTTTCTCCGTAAATGACGTTTACGCTCTCGGAGGGGGTAATATTTATTTTTTCAATATTTCTGTAATCCGCGACCGAAAGCTCTTTTACCGTCATTTTTTTACGACCTCATAATATTTTCCGTCAAAGCAGAATTCGTCTCCGCCGTGAAGCTTTTTGCCTCTCTGAACGCAGACCTCACCGTTGACTCTGACCTCGCCGTCCTGAATTATCATTTTTGCGATACCTCCCGAGCCCACCGCGTCACAAAGCTTAAGTGCCGCATCAAGGCGGATAAAGTCGGTATCTATAAATATCTGTTTTACTTCTTTTTCGGCAATTCTTGCCTTTAATTTAATTACTTTTTTCATTCTGTTTTAAGCCTTACCGGTAAAATTAAGAAGAGGAAGCTGTCGCCGTCCGTCGGAACTATAATTATGGGATGAACGGGGCTTGAAAGTTTTATTATTACTTCATCGGTGTCGCAAACTCTGAGCGCGTCAAGTAAAAATTTGTTATTAAAGCCCATCTCAAGCTTTTCGCCGGTCATTTCGGCAGGAACTCTGTCATTTGCCGAGCCGAGAACGGTAACGCTCGAAATTTTAATCATATCCTTATCAAAAATGCATCTGATGGGGCTTTTTGCTCTGTCGGTTATAATGAGAGACGTTCTCTCGATACTGTTTATAAGATTTCTGACGCTTACCTTTACCGTTCCCGTGGAATTTCCGGAAATAGCGGCCTTGTAATTTAAAAATTCTCCGTCCAAGAGACGTGAAACAATATCATAATCGCCTATTTTAAATGTTATGTGCCTTTTGCCTATGCTCATTGATATTTTTCCGTCCTCGCCCGCTGAGAGCTTTAAAACCTCGTTAAGCGTTTTTTTCGGAACAACAAATATCTTTTCTTCGCCGGAATAGTCTATTTTTTCGTTTCTTATCGCAAGACGGAAGCCGTCAACCGCAACAAGTCTTATATTGTTTTCGCTTATCTCAAATCTGACGCCCGTATGTACTATTTTTGCGTCGTTTTCGGCTGTCGCAAAAATTGTTTTTCTTATCATATCTTTTAATATTTCGCTGTCGATAACAACGGGGAAGCCTCCGTTGACCGATGGCAGCTCCGGATATTCGGCGGAGCTTGTTCCCACAAGAGTAAATTCGGCCTCGCCGCTCTTTATTTTACATGAAAGCCTCTCGTCGGCTTCAAAAGAAACTCTGTCCTCGGGAAGATTTCTCAAAATGTCGCAGAGAATTTTTGCGTTTAATATAATGCTGCCGTTTTCTTTTACCTCGGCGTCGGTCGACGTTATCATTCCTACCTCGAGGTCATATCCCGTGAGAGTAACCGTGTTTCCCTCGGCTTTTATCATAATTCCCTCAAGAGACGGTATTGATGTTTTTTGAGAAACTGCTCTCTGAACATTTGAACATATATCGGAGAGGATATGTGTGTTGCATTCAAATTTCATAAAGGATTTCCTTTCAAAATAAAATAAATAAAATATATAAATAGTATCATTATTAGTGCGCGACGAAATGTTTAAAACTCTCGAAGCTGTTTATACACAAGAAAAAATCACATTTTCTCGGTTGTTATTTTCGTGTTGAAAAAATGTTCAATCAACAGACAAAAATTAACTGTTCAAAACCCGTATGTTTAAAATCAAAACTTGTTTAAAACTCTTGCATATTTTTAATGATATCCTCAACTGTTTTTTTAAACACGGGATTTTCGTTCATTCTGTCTTCGATAACCTCAATTGAGTGGTTTACGGTTGAGTGCGTTTTGCCGTTAAATACGTTTCCTATATCCACAAGCTTCATTCCGGTAATTTCGCGGATTATGTACATTGAAACCTGCCTTGCGTCTTTAATGTTTTTATCGCGCTTGTCGGACATTATGTTTTCGGGCGATATTCCGAAGGTGTTTCCGACATTGTTTATGATATTGTTTATGGTGACGGAAATGGGCTGATTGAAGTTAAGCACCTCTTTTATGGCGTCACGGGCTATCTCTATGGAGGGTTCTTTTCCGGCAAGCCGCGTGAGAGCGTTAATTTTATTTACCGCACCCTCAAGCTGACGAACATTGTATTTTACCTGCTCGGCTATAAATTCCACTATGTTATTCGGAAGCTCAAGACCGCGGCTGTCTGCCTTGCTTTTTACGATAGCCATTCTCGTTTCGAGATCCGGCGGAGTTATATCCGCCATCATGCCCCAGTTAAAACGCGTTTTGAGTCTGTCCTGAAGAGTGGGTATTTCGTCCGGCGGATTATCGGACGTCAAAACAATTTGCTTATTGACCTCGGTAAGAGCATTAAAGGTATGGAAAAATTCCTCCTCGGTACTCTTTTTATTTGCTATGAACTGAATATCGTCTATTAAAAGCGCATCGACATTTCTGTATTTGTCGTGAAATTCGCCCATATTCTTTTTTCCGAGATAATAAATAAGGTCGTTTGTAAAATTTTCACTCGTTGTATATAAAACGTTTGCCGACGGATTTTTTTCGAGCATACGGTTTTTAATTGCCTTTAAAAGATGGGTTTTACCGAGTCCGCTCTTGCCGTAAATAAAAAGGGGATTGTATTCCTCACCCGGATGCTCTGCGGCATTTAAGGCGGTTGCATATGCAAATTTGTTTGTAGAGCCGACTATGAAATTTTCAAACGTGCTTGTGCTGTCACGCGAGGACAGGTGATTTTTTTCTTCACTCTGCTCCTTTTCGTCATCGGTTTCCTGCGGCTTAAAAAGGTAAATAACCTCTATGTCGTCAAAACCCATAACAGCCGTCAAAGCTTCTTTGATAACGCCGTCATATCTCGTTGTGATTATCTGTATTTTATATGATGTGGGGCAGGTAAATTTTGCGGTTTGCCCGTCAAAGCTCTCCGGAACAAGCGGAGATATCCACAAATTAAAGGCAACGTCGCTGACATTAAGTGCTTCTTTCATATAATCGCACGCTGCGGACCATATCTCGGAAAACGAGTCCATATTTTCACACTCCGAAAACAAAATAAAAAAATATCAAATTTACCGTTACAGCGGTACAATCGGATTATTTTAACATTTTAGGTGCTTTTAAAGTATTAACACATAAAAACCGCAAAATTAAATTACGGTGCTTACAGGCAATAATTTGCACAATATGTATATTAGCACATTTTTAATATTTTTTCAATATTTTCTTAAAATAAATGGAGTAATTATAAATGTATATATATATAGGGCTTTTGAAGAAGCGTAAATATTAAAAAAAAGTTGACAACAAGCCGGATTTTAGTATATAATAACTTCTCGCAGATTATTTCAGAGTAAAGGAGCGAAAAAATAATGCTTAGAACTTATCAGCCTAAGAAACGCCATCGCAAGATGGAACACGGTTTCAGAAAAAGAATGGCCACCAAAAACGGCAGAAAAGTGCTTGCAAGACGCCGCGCTAAGGGCAGAAAGCAGTTATCTTATTAAAAGGTAAGCATTTTGAAAAATACGGTAACACTAAATCGTAACTGTGATTTCCGACGCCTCTACGGCAGAGGAAAGGTTTATACGGATCCTGCACTGGTTATTTATTTATTAAAAAACCGTGCGGGAATTTGTCGTATAGGTATAACCGTAAGCAAAAAGACCGGCAACGCCGTACAGAGAAATCGCTCAAAGAGGATAATCAGAGCGGCGTATTCGGCTGTTGAAGAAAGTATTTGCGGAAATTGGGATTTTGTTTTTGTTGCGCGAGGCAAAACAAAATACCTGAAAAGTACCGATATTCAAAAAGTCTTGACAGAACAACTCCTAAAAGCGGGAGCCATAAAGAAATGAAAGAGCTTGCAATTAAAATGATAAGATTTTATCAGCGTAAGATCTCCCCGCTTTTTCCGCCGAGATGCAGATATTACCCGACCTGCTCGCAATATGCCGTTACGGCTATTGAGAGATTCGGTATCATTCGCGGCGGTTTACTCGCAGTATGGCGTCTTTTAAGGTGCAATCCTCTGTTTCCGGGAGGACTTGACCCTGTTCCCGAAAAACGAAATAAGAAAAAGGGCTAAGTTTGATTAAGCTTTTACTCCCTTCGGAGGAATTTAATGAACACAAGTAAAATATATGAAATTCTCGGAATTCCTTTCGGCTTTGTGATTTCCCTGTTCTATGCCATGACGGACAACTATCTTCTCTCGATAGTTTGTCTTATGATAATAGTAAAGCTGTGCCTTCTTCCCTCTTCCGTAAAGCAGCAAAAGGCTCAGGCTAAGCAGGCAAGGCTTCAGCCGAAGCTCAGACGTATTCAGAAAAAATACGAGGGCAATCAGCAGAAAATTCAGGAGGAAACACAAAACCTGTACAGCCGCGAGGGCTTTAGCGCCATGGGCGGCGGCTGTATGCCGATGATTATACAGCTTATAGTTATGACCGGTCTTTTCCAGGTCAACTATCACCCCTTCTCAATGGTTCTGAATATCAGAGGCGATGTGCTCTCATCAATTAAGGAAGCCGTTATGCCCTTGCTCACCGAGACGGAGGCAAAGGGTGCTTCGTTCAGAATAGAGCTTTATGCTCTTCAGCATTGGAACGACATTCGTAATTCCGTTGCGGGTCTTACTCCCGAGATGATATCAAAGGTTGATTTATTCTTACAGAGATTTACCGTTTTCGGACTTGACCTTTCGCACACTCCGAATTTCAAGGTATTTGACGTTTATTGGGCAATACCGATTATAACCGGCGTTTTGTCGCTTGCCATGAGCGTTTATTCCCTTATGCGTCAGAAAAAATTAAACCCGGAAATGTCAAAAAATCCGACAATGGGTTGCATGATGCTTTTCACACCTGCCATGCAGATTTACTTTGCCTTCATTTTCCCGACTGTTGTCGGCATATATGTAATTATGTCTACCGTTGTTTCCTTTGCGCAGATGGTGGTTCTCAATATAACCCACAGTCCGCAGAAGGTTCTCGCAAAGCTAATGGTTGAGGAAACCGTTGAGCGACGCTCAAAAGAGGCTAATATCAAAAGAATAGCCGAGATGAAATCTTAAAAAAGAATGGTGTATATAAATGATTAAAGAATCGGTAAAATCCGCGTCCACCATAGAGGACGCTAAGGCCGCCGCCCTTTTGGAGCTCGGTCTTACAGAGGACGACGTATATAATATAGAAGTTTTACAGATGCCGCAGAAAAAGACATTCGGTATTTTCGGCGGAAAGCCTGCCGAGGTAAAGGTTTGGGTTGACGTTCCCGAGAAAAAGGAAAAACCCGTTTCCGAAAAGAATACGTATAAAAAACCCGCTTCGGCTCCCAAAAAGGTCGAAGACAGAAAAAAGGAAGCTAAAAAGGAAAACACCCGTAAGGTCGAAAAAGAAGAAAAGACCGAAGAGGAGAAAAAGGCTTCTTTGAAGGAGACAAACGAGTACGAAAAAACTGCTTCTTATATAGCGGAAATCGTCAAGGGTCTCGGACTTCCCGAATGCAGCGTTAAAACCTTTGCAGACGACGAGGAAATTGTTTTTGAGCTTGACTGCGGCGATGATTACGGTATAGTAATAGGCAGACGCGGCGAGACTCTCGACGCTATACAGTACCTTGCAAGAATGGTTGCAAACCGCGGTGTTTCGGGCTATAAGCGCGTTTCCATAAACATCGGCAATTACCGTGAAAAGCGCAAGGGTGCTCTTGTTTCTCTTGCCAAAAAGGACGCTGCAAGAGCCGTTCGTACAGGCAGAAATATAACCCTTGAGCCGATGAACCCCTATGAGCGCAGAATTATTCATACTGCCGTTCAGGAGGTTGAGGGTGCAACCTCGTTCTCGGTAGGGCAGGACCTTGACCGCAGAGTTGTAATTGCTCCCGAAAACGGCGGCAAGGGCAGCTACGGCGACAGAAATTATCGCAGAGGCCGCGGCGGAAGAAATGACCGCAGACCCAAGCGCGAGCCCTATGTTCCGCAGGTTGCTCCGGACCGCGAACAGAAGAACGACGCTGCAGGCGTTTCGGTTTACGGAAAAATCGAAATTAAGAAAAATACAGAGGAATAATTCTGAGTTTTCTTCATTATCGAAAGAGTTTTAGACATTTGAACCGCATTTTTGTCGAAAACTTCGTTAACGAAACAAATAATCAGATTTTAAGAGCACCGGATATGCGGACAGCATGTTTCGGTGCTTTTGCTTTTTAAAATATCAAAGCAGAGCTCTGAGAATTTATTGATTTTAAAGGCGGCGCGGCGGGCAGAGTTTTTCGTCTGTTCGCAGAAAATACAAAGCCAAACAGATAAAAGTGGTGATTTTATGAGTACAATCGCGGCTATTTCAACAGGTCTTGCCGCAGGAGGCATAGGAATAGTCAGAATTTCGGGCGAAAACGCCCTGAATGTAGCCGATAGCATCTTCAAAACCGTACAAGGTATCGAATTAAAAAAACTGAGCGGCTACAAAGCGGCGTTCGGAAGGGTATTTTTTGACGGAAAACCCATTGACGAGGCCGTTGCGCTCGTATTCAGAGCACCGAAAAGCTATACGGGCGAGGACGTTGTGGAAATTTCCTGCCACGGCGGCCTTTACATAACAAAGCAGGTTTTAAGAGCGGCACTCAAAAACGGCGCGGTTCCTGCGGAGCCGGGAGAATTTACAAAGCGTGCGTTCTTAAATGGAAAGACCGACCTCACAAAAGCAGAGGCCGTTATGGGCATTATTTCGGCTCACGGCAAGGAGGCGGGCGAAGCCGCTTTTTCTGCACTTGAGGGCGCCCTTTACAAAGAAATACACAAGATTACCGATGTCCTTTTAAAGATAAATGCGGCTCTTGCGGCGTGGGTGGATTACCCCGACGACGAAATCGAGGACCTCACAGACGAGAGCATTTTAGACGCAGTTACCTCGTCAAAAGCAGCTCTTAAAGAACTTTTAAACCGTTTTGACGCAGGTCAGGCGATAACCGAGGGAACCGAAACGGCGATAGTCGGCAGGCCGAACGTCGGCAAATCAACCCTTATGAATATGCTTACGGGAACCGAAAAATCCATAGTAACGTCGGTTGCCGGCACAACGCGCGACATAGTTGAGGAAACCGTTACGATAGGCAACGTAACGCTTCGTCTCGCGGATACGGCAGGTCTGCGCGAAACAGATGACACCGTTGAGAGCATAGGCGTTGAGAGAGCCAAAAGAAAAATCGCCGCTGCAAAGCTTATTATTGCCGTGTTTGACTCGTCATGCGTGCTCTCCGACGAAGACAGGGAAATTTTCGATTTGTGCTCCGGCAAAAGCTGTCTCGCCGTTATAAACAAGACGGATTTGGAGCCGAAAATCGACGAAGATGAAATAAAACGCAACTTCGAAAATGTAGTTTATATATCCGCAAAGGATAATTCGGGACTCGATTTACTTCGTGAAACTATCGAAAAAATACTCGGAACGGCAAATTTCGACACGACCGCGGCTCTTTTGATGAACGAAAGACAGCTGTCCTGCTGCGAAAAGGCTTATTCGGCACTCTGTGAGGCGGAAAATGCCGAGAAAACAGGCGTTACAAGAGACGCAATTCAAGTCTGCATAGACTCCGCAATAGAAAATCTTATGGTTTTGACAGGCGAAAAAGCCACCGAAAGCGTGGTAAACGAGATTTTTTCACAATTCTGTGTAGGCAAGTGACGGAGATAAATTATGGAATATTTTGCAAAAGAATATGATGTTGCAGTTATAGGCGCCGGTCACGCCGGTATCGAGGCAGGTCTTGCCTCGGCTCGGCTCGGTTCAAAAACAATAGTTTTTACCATTAACCTTGATTGGATAGGCAATATGCCGTGCAATCCGTCGATAGGCGGCACTTCAAAGGGCCATCTTGTAAGAGAAATTGACGCTCTCGGCGGCGAAATGGGCAAAGCTGCCGACAAAAACGAGATACAGTCGCGTATGCTCAACCGCGGAAAAGGTCCGGCTGTTCATTCACTGCGCGCGCAGATTGACCGCAGGGAGTATTCAAAATATATGAAGCACGTATTGGAGCTTCAGGAAAACCTTGACGTTAAGCAGGCGGAAATAGTCGATTTGTCACGCGGCAAGGACGGTCTTTGGAGATTAAAGACGCGACTTGAGGCTATTTACAGCGCAAAATGTGTTGTTCTTGCGACAGGAACATTTTTGGGCGGCAGAGTTTACATAGGCGACGTCTCCTACGAGAGCGGCCCCGACGGAATGTTCCCGGCAAATGAGCTTTCAAAGGCACTTTATAATATGAAAATTCCGCTCAGACGGTTTAAAACGGGTACTCCGTCGCGTGTAAATCGACGCAGCGTGGATTTTTCGGTGCTTGAAAAGCAGGAGGGCGACGAAACAACAACTCCGTTTTCGTTTGACACCGACACTCCGCCCGTAAACAAGGCGGCTTGCTATATAGCGTATACAAATGAAGAAACAAAAAAGGTTATCCTCGATAACATACAGTATTCGCCGCTTTACAGCGGAAAAATTCACGGCGTGGGACCGCGCTACTGCCCGAGCTTTGAAGACAAAATTATGCACTTCCCCGATAAAAAACGCCATCAGCTTTTTGTTGAGCCGTGCGGACTCGACACGGAGGAATTATATTTGCAGGGAATGTCCTCGTCTCTTCCCGAGGCGGTACAGCTGAAGTTTTTGAGAACTATAAAGGGACTTGAGCACGTTGAGGTTATGAGAACCGCTTATGCTATTGAATATGACTGCGTGGATCCGCTCGCACTCAAGCCGTCACTCGAATTTCTCGCCCTCGACGGACTTTTCGGCGCAGGGCAGTTCAACGGCTCCTCCGGCTATGAGGAGGCCGCGGCGCAGGGTCTTATAGCCGGCATAAATGCCGCGCGGAAGGCTCAGGGTAAGGAACCCTTTATACTTGACCGCGCATCGTCGTATATAGGTACGCTGATAGATGACCTTGTGACAAAGGGCTGCTCCGACCCGTACAGAATGATGACCTCGCGTTCGGAATACAGACTTTTGCTGAGGCAGGATAACGCCGATATGCGCCTGACACCTCTCGGCTACGAAATCGGACTTGTCTCCGAAGAAAAATACCAACGGCTTCTTAAAAAGCAGGAGATGATAAGAGAGGAACGCAAAAGGATTGAAGATACTTCGATACCCCTGACGGACGAGCTGCAACAACTGCTTGTTTCACGTGGAACATCTCCCTTGCCGCGCGGTGTTAAAGAGGTTGAGCTTTTAAAGCGTCCGCAGATAACATATGACGATTTGACCCAGTTCGACGCAAATCGACCCGATATTCCGCGTGAGATATTCGAACAGGTTGAAATTGAGCTTAAATATGAGGGTTATATTGTGCGGCAGACGGCACAGATAAACGAAATGCGCCGACTTGAGGTGAAAGCTATTCCGCCCGAAACCGATTATAATAAGATAGACGGACTGCGGCTTGAGGCGAGAGAAAAGCTCTCTAAAATACGGCCTATGAATGTGGGTCAAGCCTCAAGAATAAGCGGCGTCTCACCTGCCGACATATCGGTTTTGCTCATTTACCTTGCCAAGGAGGGCAAATAATGTTAAACAGAGATTTGCTTTACAAAACAGCGGAAAATATGGGTGTTAAAATCGACGACGACGCCTTTAATCGTTTTGATATTTACGCCGAGCTGCTTTTTGAAACCAACAAAAAATTTAATCTGACGGCGATAACCGAGCCGGACGATATGACGGTGAAGCATTTTGCCGACTGCCTTTCCGTATTTAAATATGTCGATTTCAAAGAGGGAGCAAGGCTTATTGACGTCGGCACGGGGGCGGGCTTTCCGGGACTTGTGCTGCTTCTTGCAAGACCAGACCTTGACGTAACCTTCCTTGACGGAACGGGTAAAAAGCTTGCTTTTATAGAAAGCGTCCTCTCGAAGGTCGGCTTAAACGGCAATATTCTTCACAGCCGCGCCGAGGAAGCGGGAAAAGACCCTCTGTACCGCGAAAAATTTGACTTTGCAACGGCTAGGGCTGTGGCGTCTCTGCCCGTCCTTTGCGAATATTGCATACCTTTTATTAAAAAGGGAGGCTCTTTCATCTCTATGAAATCGGCTTTTTCCGATGACGAAATTTTCTCTGCGTCGGCTTCTCTTCGTATTCTCGGCGGCAAAATAGAGTCGGACAATGTGTTTGATTTGGTTGAAAACACAAGGAGAAGAATATTGATCATAAAAAAGATATCGCAAACTCCGTCAAAATATCCTCGCGCTTCGGCAAAAATTTCTAAAAATCCTTTGGGATAATGGGTTTTAACCGCACCGATACGCGATTTTAGACGAACGAATTTTCTTTACAAGTACACCTTCACGGTGCTATTCTTTAAGCAAGGACAAGCACTGCGGAGGTGATTTTTTTGAAGTCAAAAGACAAAATCAAAACTGCGGCACAGGTGCTACTGCTGCCGCAGGACAGTATTTTGCCGAACCCCGATCAACCGAGGAAACGGTTTGATTACGACGAGCTTGAGGGTCTTGCGCAAAGCATACGGCAAAACGGAATACTTCAACCCGTAACGGTTCGCAGAAGAACCGACGGTAAAAACGTGAAGTTTGAACTGGTTGCCGGTGAGCGCAGGCTCCGTGCGGCAAGGCTCGTCGGACTTACAAAAATTCCGGCAATCGAGACGGACGCAGACGAAAAAAACTCTGCCGTTTTATCTCTGATTGAAAATCTGCAGCGGCAGGACCTCAACTTCTTTGAGGAGGCCGAAGCGGTCCAAAGGCTTGTTGAAAAGTATTCAATGAGCCGCGAGGAGGCGGCCAATAAGCTCGGCAGGGCGCAGTCCACGCTTTCAAATAAGCTGAGACTTTTGCGGCTCCCCGAGGAAATGCGGTACACAATCGAAAAAGCCGGGCTTACCGAACGTCACGCGAGGGCATTGCTTACTCTCGAAAACGACGTTCAGCGCGAGAGGGCGCTCGAAATTATCACCGACCGACACTTAAATGTTCAGGAGAGCGAGCGCCTTATCGAGCAAATGCTCAATCGCAGGAAAAAGAAAAATCCAATTAAAGGCATACGCGACATAAGAGTTTTTATAAATACTCTCAATCACGCGGTAGAGGCGATACGCAGGGCAGGTATCGACGCGGATGCAGCCAAGAGCGAGACGGAGGAGTACGTTGAATACACGGTGCGTATTCCGAAAATCGAGCAGATAAGAATTTCTCTGCCCGGAGACGGCGAAGCCGTCTGACAACCTTGTAAAATGCGCCGAACGGTACTACCCCTGCCGTTCCGCATTTTAAATACCCATATCCTTCTCTTTCACACCCCACATCCACAAGCAGAACGGCGGCCTTTTCGGTCGCCGTTTTGCTTTGCGGTTTTTACCGTACGGGAAACGCATATTGTTTCACGTGAAACAATATGGCAAAAACAACGGAAATACAATGTTCCACGTGAAACCTTCGATGACTTTCGGAAAATATCACCGAAAATCTGATACAATAATAAAATACCTCTTTGAATTGGGCGATGTTTGTGTTATACTTTAAATAGTGTATTTAAACGGGGTATAAGCCTCTGAAACAGGAGTGATAAAAAAGGTATGGCAAAGACCGTTTCCGTGATAAACCAAAAGGGCGGCGTAGGCAAAACGACCACGGCTGTCAATCTCTCCGCCGCAGTCGGCGCTCTCGGCAAGCGCGTTCTGCTCGCCGATATAGATCCGCAGGGCAATTCCACAAGCGGCTACGGTATCAGCAAGAGAAACATTGAAAATTCAACATATGATATGCTCATAAACGGCGTGAAGGCTTCTGAAGTCGTTATGAAAACGAAATTCCGCAATGTCGATTTGCTGCCGTCGGATATGAACCTCGCCGGTGCCGAGGTCGAGATGATAGGCATGGACTCGCGCGAGAGTCTTCTCAAAAAAGCTCTCACCGATGTCTGGGAGGATTACGACTACATTTTCCTTGACTGTCCGCCGTCACTCGGGATAATAACAATAAACGCGCTGTGTGCGAGCGACACCTTTTTGGTGCCGATACAATGCGAATACTACGCACTTGAGGGGCTCGCGCAGCTTATGTCCACCGTCCGTCAGATTAAGAGACTTTACAATCCGTCGATAGAGCTTGAGGGCGTGCTTCTGACGATGTACGACGGCAGACTGAATTTGACGTCGCAGGTAGTTGCGGAGGTAAAGAAGTTCTTTCCGCAAAAGGTGTATAAATCAACCATACCGCGTAACGTCAGGCTTTCCGAGGCTCCGAGCTTCGGCGAACCGGTAATGTATTATGACCGCAATTCAAAGGGAGCGGCGGCGTATGCGGATTTTGCAGAGGAATTCATTAAAAAGCAAGCGAGGGAAAACTAATGAGGAGAACTATCGCATCCATCTCTGTTTTTATACTTGTCGTATCACTTTTGCTGACCTCGTGCGGGAAAAGGCGCACCTTTGAGCCGTCGGGCGTGACGGGCGAAAAGGCAGAGACCACCAATTCTCAAAGAGGCGAAATCAAGCTTGAACCCGATAAATTCACTTTTTACGGCGTACAGATGGGAATGACAACCGACCAGGTTCAGATTTCCGTAGGCAAGGCGGCACAGGTTTACGCAAGAAACGATAAGATGTTTTTGACCGAGGACGTAAAGGTAAACGAATTTAAAAACGGACTCGACAGAGTTGTTTATTATATCTTCAATACAAACAATCAGCTTGTCGAGGTGCAGTATGTGGTATCATCGTCCGACGGAGTTTCATATAAGAACGCCGTCACTCTCTTCCGCGGCATCTACGGTTCCGACGGAATAGAGATACAGAGCGAAATAGGCAAGCGCGAAACAATTTGGGAATATATGGACGTTTACGTTATAGTCGCGAGAAACGACGAAAAGGACGTCGTAATTTCATATATGCAGAAAAGTCTCTTTGAGACCGAGAATAAAAAGGACGTTGAAAAATACAACGAAACAAAGCAGGGGAGGAAATAAGATGGCAGCCAGAAAAGGCGGGCTCGGCAAGGGTTTTGAGGCACTAATGCAGTCAAACACCATGGATGACGAGCTCGGAGAAAAGGCGACGCTTTCGATAAACGATATTGAGCCGAACCGCGGTCAGCCGAGAAAGACCTTCAGCGAGGAGTCTCTTTCGGAGCTCGCCGACAGCATAAGAGAGCATGGGGTTTTGCAGCCGCTTTTGGTAAGACCAATGCCAGACGGCAGCTACCGTCTTGTCGCAGGCGAGCGTCGCTTCCGCGCGGCAAGGATTGCGGGGCTTTATGAAGTTCCCGTTACCGTTCGCGAGATGACCGACGAAGAGGAGAGTGTGTTTGCTCTTATCGAGAATTTGCAGCGTGAGGACCTCAATGCCGTAGAGGAGGCGGAGGGTATAAAAACCCTTATCGACACCTTCGGCTTCACTCAGGAACAGGCGGCTCAAAAGCTCGGAAAATCGCGCACGGCGGTTACAAATTCACTCAGGCTTTTAAATCTTCCCGACAGCGTCGGTTCCCTTTTAAAGGACGGTAAAATCTCAATGGGTCACGCGAGGGCGCTTTTGGCCGTCGAGGACGAGGCCGAGATGAAAAGTATAGCCGATACGATAGTCAAAAACGGCATATCCGTCCGCGAGACGGAGCGACTTGCCAAAAAAGCCGGAAACGGCGGCACGGCGGCGGTAAAGAGAAAGAAAAAACGCGACACCTTTTACGACGAGGTCGAGCTTGCGCTGGCCGGAGTTTTGGCACGCAGAGTTAAGGTATATAACGGCAAGGGTTTTGGCGGCAGCATAGAAATAGAGTTCTTCGGCAAGGACGATTTAAAAAAGCTTGCAGAGCAGCTTGAAGCACTTGAATAATTTGAATTTTAATTTTTCGGAGGAAGAAAAATGCTTGATATTAAGCTTGTAAGAGAAAATCCGGATCTCGTAAAAGAGAACATCAAAAAGAAATTCCAGGAGGAAAAGCTCGCGCTTGTAGACGAGGTAATAGAGCTTGACAAAAAGTTCCGTGAGTCAAAGCAGAGAGCCGATGAGCTCCGCGCCTCAAGGAACAAGATAAGCAAGGAAATAGGCGGCCTTATGGCAAAGGGTCTGCGCGAGGAAGCGGAAAAGACAAAACAAAAGGTTGCGCATCTCGCAAAGGAGCTTGAAGAGCTCGAGGGCAGCGAGGAAACACTCTCCGCAGAAATCAAAAAGAGAATGATGGTTATACCTAACATCATAGGCGACGATGTTCCGATAGGCAAGGACGACAGCGAAAACGTAGAGCTTCAACGCTTCGGTGAGCCGTATGTTCCGCCGTTTGAGATTCCCTATCACGTAGACATTATGGAAAAGCTCCACGGAATCGACCTTGATTCCGCAAGAAAAACGAGCGGCAACGGCTTTTACTATCTCTGCGGAGATATTGCAAGACTCCACTCTGCGGTGCTCTCATATGCGCGCGACTTTATGATAGACAGAGGTTTCACATATTACGTTCCGCCGTTTATGATAAGAGGAAATGTTGTTAACGGCGTTATGAGTTTCTCCGAAATGGAAAATATGATGTATAAAATCGAGGGCGAGGACCTCTACCTTATAGGTACGTCGGAGCATTCGATGATAGGCAAGTTTATAGACACCATAACTCCCGAAGCGGAGCTTCCCAAAACTCTCACAAGCTATTCGCCCTGCTTCCGCAAGGAGGTCGGCGCGCACGGCATAGAGGAGCGAGGCGTATACCGCATACATCAGTTTGAAAAGCAGGAAATGGTTGTTGTCTGCAAGCCCGAGGACAGCGATATGTGGTACGAAAAGCTCTGGAACAACACCGTTGATTTCTTCCGCTCGCTCGATATACCGGTGCGCACCCTTGAGTGCTGCTCCGGCGACCTTGCCGATTTGAAGGTCAGAAGCCTTGACGTTGAAGCTTGGTCTCCGCGTCAGAAAAAATATTTTGAGGTTGGCTCATGCTCAAACCTCGGCGACGCTCAGGCAAGAAGACTCGGCATAAGAGTTAAGGGCGAAAAAGGCAACTATTTTGCACATACTCTTAATAACACCGTCGTTGCTCCGCCGAGAATGCTTATAGCCTTCCTTGAGAACAATCTCAATGAAGACGGCTCCGTGCGCATCCCCGAGCCGCTCAGAATGTATATGGGCGGTAAGGATGTCATAAAATAAGCGTCTTACCCGAAACCGGTATATTTTCCACCCCCGTTCCCCTGTTTAAAGCGGAAACGGGGGTTTTATTTGTTATTTAAAATCTATGAAAACGTCGGATTTTGACAATTTTCAACGATTTGTTGCAAATTTGTTGACAAAAAGGTGATGATATGTTAACCTTGTTGTACAAAAATGATAAAAAACAAAAGGAAGTGTATGTATGTTTTGTAAAAGATGCGGAGCGCAGTTAAACGACAACCACGCTTTTTGCGCTGCCTGCGGGGCACAAAAAGGAGAAGGAACCGGCTTCTGTGCCAATTGCGGACAGCCGATTGCGCCGGGTTCGGCTGTGTGCGCCGGCTGCGGAGCACCGGCAGCTGCAACGGGAGCACCTACGACAGCACCCACGGGAGCATACGGACCGATGCCCGGAGCAGCACCCTCGGCGGCACCGCAGGTGAGCGATAAGAAAAAAATCGTCGCATTGCTTCTTGCCATTTTCCTCGGGCAGCTCGGCATACATAATTTCTATTTGGGATATACCAAAAAAGGCATTATTCAGCTTTGCGTATCCTTGCTTTTAAGCTGGACATACGTCGCCCCCCTCGCCATTTGGATATGGGCGCTCGTAGAGGGTATAAATGCCTTTCAGGGTAAGCTGCCTGATGCAGACGGCAGACCTCTTTCCGACTGATAAACGCCGCATTGCCGGCACAACGGTCAATTAAAGCTCGGGTCGGTGTCTTAACGGGCATCGACCTTTTTCGCTGTAAAATGCGCGCACAAAAGCGGTATTGACAAATTGCCGCTTACGGTATATAATACAAAGGCTGTTTCGACGGCACGGTTTTTGGCGTAAACCGAGTTTTTCCGGTATTCACCTGTCCTTTAACTGTGACGTTCGAGGCGAATATTTTAATGAGGTGAAAAAAATGACACAGGCAGAAAAACAGGCTATTATGAAAGAGTATGCTACTCACGAGGGCGACACCGGTTCGCCGGAGGTTCAAATCGCTGTTCTCACCAAGAGAATCAACGACCTCACCGAGCATCTCAAGGAGCATCACAAGGACCATCACTCAAGAAGAGGTCTTCTTAAAATGGTAGGTCACAGACGTAACCTCCTCGCATACCTTCAGAAAACCGATATCGAAAGATACCGTGCAATCGTTCAGAAGCTCGGTCTTCGTAAATAATTTCGCACTTAAGGCAAGCGGTTTTTTACCGCTTGCCTTGAATTGCTTTTTACGGCAGGCGTAAAGGGCATATAAAATTAAATCCGACGGGGTGTTTATCCGATGCTTTAGCGGTAAATGGAATCTTTAAATTTTCCTCTTAAAGGTCGCATTTATTGCTAAAACCGGAAGTGCCTCTCGGAAATTTAAGAAAAAGAGGTAAAAAAGATGTTTTTCAAAAACTTCAAGGTTTGGGAAACCGAATTTGCCGGCAGAAAGCTCTCTGTTGAGACCGGCAAAATGGCAGGACTTGCAAATGCGTCTGTAATGGTTCGCTACGGCGACACAAACGTGCTTTGCACCGTTACGGCTTCGGCAAAGCCGAGAGAGGGCGTTGATTTCTTCCCGCTCTCCGTTGATTACGAGGAGAAAATGTATTCCGTCGGCAGAATCCCCGGCTCATTCCAGCGTCGCGAGGGCAGAGCAAGCGAAAAGGCGATTCTCACATCAAGATGTATAGACCGCCCCATTCGTCCGCTTTTCCCGAAGGATCTCCGCAATGACTGCTCCGTGGTTGCAACCGTTATGTCGGTTGACCCCGATTGCAGCCCCGAAATTGCCGCGATGATAGGCGTTTCAACCGCTATCGCAATTTCCGATATTCCGTGGGACGGCCCGATTTCCGGCGTTAACGTAGGACTTGTTGACGGCGAAATCGTATTGAACCCGACTCTTGAGCAGAGAGCAAAGACCGACCTTAACCTTACCGTTGCTTCAACGGCAGACCTTGTTGCCATGATTGAGGCAGGCGGCAACGAAATTTCCGATGACCTTATGTTCGACTGCATCATGGCAGGTCACGAGGAAAACAAAAAAATCGTAAAGTTCATTCAGGGCATTGTAGACGAAATCGGCAAGCCGAAGTTCGCTTACGAATCCTCCGACCCCGATCCCGAAATTATGAAGGAGATTGAGGACTTCTGCATAGAGGATGTCAAAAAGGCTCTTGATACAGACGACAAGCTTGTACGCGACGAGGCTCTTTTGCCGATATACGAGGCTGTTCACGAGAAATTTGATGAGAGATTCGAGGGCAATGAGGGCAAGATCGAGGAGATTATGTATCTTGTTCAGAAGCACGTTGTTCGCTCCTGGCTCAAGGACGAGCACAAGAGAGTCGACGGCAGAGGCATAGATGAAATTCGTCCGCTCAACGCCGAAATCGACCTCCTTGCAAGAGCGCACGGCTCGGGTTTGTTCACAAGAGGGCAGACTCAGGTTCTCTCGGTTGCCACACTCGGCTCCATGAGCGATTGCCAGCAGCTTGACGGCCTTGACGAGCAGAAGGAAAAGAGATATATTCATCACTACAACTTCCCGTCCTACTCGGTAGGCGAGACCAAGCCTTCAAGAGGCCCCGGCAGACGTGAGATAGGTCACGGTGCACTTGCCGAGAAGGCGCTTCTTCCCGTTATCCCGTCGGTTGATGAGTTCCCCTATGCAATCCGCGTAGTATCCGAGGTTCTCTCGTCAAACGGCTCTACTTCACAGGGCTCTGTCTGCGGCAGCACACTTGCACTTATGGCGGCAGGCGTTCCGATAAAGGCTCCCGTGGCAGGTATTTCCTGCGGACTTATCACAGGTGACGAGGGCGTTTACGGCGACTTTATGACCATGGTTGATATTCAGGGTCTTGAGGACTTCTACGGTGATATGGACTTCAAGGTTGCAGGTACCAAAAAGGGTATAACCGCAATTCAGATGGATCTTAAGGTTCACGGTCTTACTCCCGCAATCATCAAAGAGGCGTTTGCAAAGACTCACAAAGCAAGAAATTATATACTTGACGAAATAATGCTTCCCGTTATAAGCGAGCCGCGCAAGGAGCTTTCAAAGTGGGCGCCCAAGATGCTCACCACCAAGATTGACCCCGATAAGATAGGCGACGTAATAGGCAAGCAGGGCAAGGTAATTCAGAAGATTTGCGCCGAGTGCGACTGCAAGGTTGACGTGAGCGAGGACGGTCAGGTATTTGTTTCCTCGATTGACCTTGACAATGCAAAGAAGGCAATCTTCATTGTCGATACAATAGCTAACGGCCCCGAGGTAGGCGCTGTTTACAAGGGAATCGTTACACGCCTTATGAGCTTCGGCGCGTTTGTTGAGATAGTACCCGGAGTAGAGGGTATGGTTCACATCAGCCAGCTCGATGTTAAGCGCACCGAAAAGGTTGAGGACGTTGTAAATGTCGGCGATGAGATAATTGTCAAGGTTCTCCCGAAGGACGAGCAGGGCAGACTCAATCTCTCTCGCCGCGAGGCACTTATAGAGGTTGAGGGTCTTACCCCCGAAAACGACCTCTCCGAGGAAAATCAGCACAGAGGCGGCAGACGCGACTTCGGCAGAAGACCGCACCGCTCGGATCGCCGCTGATAACGCGAAACTGATTTAACAACGCAATAAATTTCAAAAGAGACGTAAAACATCGGTTGATTATTTTCAGACCTTTGTTTTACGTCTCTTTTTTTGTCTCTCGGTGTTTCGTTCTGTGATGGTTTTGCCATGAGGCCAATTTATCCTGCGACAGATTTTATACGGTAACGGTATAAAATCATTGACAAGCTTTGCACAAATGTTAAGAAATTATTAAATATAGCAAAGTATATTGCATTGCAAGGTAGTGGGTGTTATAATGCAGTTAAAAGGACGGAGCAGCCGCACATAAAGCGCGTCTTTGTGCCGCAAGGCTCACGGCTGCAATACAGGCGTTTTCAGCTTCGCCGGAAAGGAGAGTTTGATGAATACGCAATTTAAAAAGGGTGTTCTGGAGCTTTGCGTGCTGTCGCTTTTAAAGCGTGGCGACAAGTACGGCTACGAGCTTGCGGATACCGTCGGTAAACAGATAGACGTTTCGGAGGGCACTATATACCCGCTTCTTAAAAGGCTCAGAGCCGAGGGGTATTTTGAAGTGTACCTGCGCGAATCCACATCGGGACCCGCGCGTAAATATTACCGTCTGACTCAAAAGGGTTATGACACACAACGCCTTTTGGAAAACGAGTGGAAGGACTTTACAAAGAGCGTGTCTACTTTATTAGGAGGTGAAAACGGTGACTAAGATCGAATTTTTACAACAGCTTTACAACCTGCTCGGCGTTTTACCGGCCGAGGAGCGCGACGATATAATAGCCGACTTTGAAGAACACTTTTCCGTCGGCACGAGCGAGGGTAAAAGCGAGGAGCAGATTTGCTCGGAGCTCGGTGACCCCAAAAGCTGCGCCGCGCAATATCTTAATGACGAGCCGAAAAAAGCCGACGCCGTATACGGCGCAGAAAAAAACGGCAATCCGAGATATGAAACCAAGGCGTCCGATGTAATCGGTGCCTCTCCCCGTCCTCAAAATGCGCGCGGCGGTGGTTATTACGGCACGGAAAAGGGTAATCCGCAGCGAAATCATATGCTGTGGTCAATTCTGTTTTTCCTCGGGGTATTCGCGGCAATAGGAGTGTATCCGTCAAGCATAGGTATGATGGCAAGCTTTTTTGCTTGTCTCTTCTTCGCCGGAGTAACGGGCGCAATAGCGGCTTCGCCGGCGGCATTCGGATTTGTATTTTCCATAGGGATTATGCTCTTTGCGGCAGGACTTTTCCTATTCCTTTTTATGACGTGGTTCTTAAAGCTGTCATGGCGCAGGGCCGATTTGTAAGGGGGAGAAAAATATGAAGAAAAAGAAAGACGGGCTTATAAAGGGCATGATAGCCGCGGCGATAATATTTGTCGTCGGATTTATACTCACGGTCTGCTTCGGTGTTTATCTCGGCGCGGACGCGGTAAGGCACATAGCATCGGGCGAGACGTTTGAAGAGTTTGTCGAAGAGCGCTTCCCGAATATAGGTTTTGACAATGGGCAAACGGTAAACGAGTCGCAAACAGAAAAGTCAATGCTTCCGTCGGGGTCTGCGCTTGAAATTTCCGCCCCGTACGGCGATATTAAAATTAAGGCTTCCGACAGCACTGAGGTAAGATGCGTCCTGAAGCAAGCAAAAGACAGCGGCGCGAAGCTCGATTTGTCCGACGATAAAATCATATTGGACGGCGGCGGCAGCACTTACGGAATAGCCGAGCTTACGGTTTACCTGCCGAAAAGCGTTACGCTCTTAACGGTTTCAAATAACAACGGCGATATCGACATAGACGGAGTAAATCTCAATACGCTTACGATAAATTCTGTTTCGGGAGATATAGATTTGTCCGACATCACAGCCGAGAGGGGAAAAATCAAAAGCTCGGCAGGCGAGACGGAAATATCGGAAACCGCCGTTTTTACGAAAATGCTCGAGGTGAACCAAAGCTTCGGCGATATAGAGATCGATGTTCCGAGGGATCCCGATAAAATCAAATTTATAATTTCCTCCGAGACGCCGCTTGATGAAAAAACAATGTGCGACAGCTACCTTTTGTCGCTTGCGCGAAGCACCGACGGCAAGGCGGAATACTCCGTAAACGTAAAGAACGGCGAATTATCGGTAAAAAATTCCGACGATTGATTTAAAACGCACAAAATGATAATATAAATATAATGTATAATAAATAATAAATAAGGAGTGTTTATTATGAAAAAGAAGCTTTACAGAAGCAGTACAGACAAAATGATTTGCGGAGTTTTAGCCGGCTTTGCCGAGTATATAGATGTAGACCCGACAATAGTCCGCCTTGTTTATACGGCACTGACCTTATTCACCGCAGGCTTCCCCGGAATACTGTTTTATATCATCTGCGCCATTGTAATTCCGCAGAAGCCGTTTGATGTCGAGCCGTAATTCGAGCGACTGTTACAGAAACCCGCATTTAAACCGAATAAAAAAATATTTTCGCTCCCATTTAGCGACGGTTATTTCACCGCGCCTCGGATATAATCTCTTAAAGTGCGTATTTTATGCAGATTATAACAAGGCGTGGTGATTTTTTTGAAAAATTCCGATTTTACCGGACAGGCTGTTTTGCGAAGGGTACACGACCTCCCCGAGCCCGTGCGGGCGGTGCTTCGGCACGTGGCGTATTTCATATGCGGTATGCTGTTTGCTTCGGCGAGCAATTTGTCGGCGGTATCGCCGTTCGGCGTGGCTTTTTGCGCGGCGGCCGAAAATAAGTACATACTCTCGGCGGGTCTCGGCGCGGCGGCAGGTTATATCCTGACCCAGGACAGCATATCGTCGCTTCGACTGATAGCGGCGAGCGTGTGTGCCGGAGTTCTCGCACGCGTTATGAGAGAATTTGAAAAAGTGCGAAACGGCAGGCTGCTGCCGTCGTGCATTGCGTTTCTCTCTTGCTTTTTGTCGGGAATGGCGGTGCTTTTTGCAAACGGGCTGACGGGTGAGACGTTTCTTTTGTACCTCGGAGAGGGTGTAACGGCCTTTGCCGCGGCGTATTTCTTTTCGACTGCGCAATATGTTCTTGAAAACGGCAAGCCCGTGCGCGGCGTAACTCTTGAGGAGGCGTCGGCGGTTTTGGGCTCCGGATTTCTTATTATGTGCTCGCTGTCGGGTCTTACCGTGCTTGAGGTCTCCCCTGCGAGAATGATAATGGTATTCGGCGTGCTTTTTTTCGCCGCGATTTATAAGGAGGCGGGCGGTGCGGTAGGCGGAATGCTTGCGTTTTTACTTATTGCGATAAGCTCCGATACGGGAGCCGTTTCGGCTTCGTTTGCCGTAGGCGGAATGCTTGCGGGCGCATTTTCGCGCCTCGGCAGAAGAGCTGTACCGCCTGCGTTTTTCGCGTCGTTCCTCACCGCATATATGTTTTCGGGCGGCGGCAGCGAAAAGTATTTTTTGATTATAGAGGCCGCTTTGCCGTGCGCGGTGTTTATGTTTTTGCCGAACAGCCTGTTTATAAAAGCGGAGGGCCTTTTTTTGCCGAAGGACTCGGCGGCGAACGCGTCGGCGGAAAACGGTGAGGTAAGGCGCAGAATACATGCGGCGAGAACTGCCGTAGACGATATTGAACGCTCCGTGAGCGCGGTTTCGAAAAGACTTTCCGAAATGGAGAGCTGCGCCGGCGAAAAGCTGATGCTTGAGGTTCAAAGCTCGGTTTGCTGCGGATGCGGCAGATATGATTTTTGTTGGGAGCAAAATTTCAAAGAAACAAGGAACGCACTTGACGAGATGTATGAAACGCTGAAAAAAGGCGGAGTTATGTCGCGCGATAAGCTCCCGTCGCCGTTTTCAAGCAGGTGTATACGGCAGACCTCTTTTGCCGAAACATATTCAAGGCTGTTTTTCGGCGTCGTCTTTTCGGAGGCAGCAGACAAAAAAACAGACGAGGTGCGGCTTGTCACGGCCGACCAGTTCGGCGGCATAAGCGATATGCTGCGCGATCTCGAAAACGAGTTTAACGGCGATGTAAGCTTTGATACGAAAACGGCGGAGCGGATAAGGAAAAAGGTCAGGGACAGATTTTGCTGCGATACCGACTTCGTATCGTGTTTAAGAGACAAAAACGGCAGAATGTTTTGCGAAATCACCTTTTCGGAGGTGCCGTCATCCCTTAATATAGGCGAGCTGCGTGACGCAGTCGGCGAAACGTGCGACAGAGAATTTGAGCTGCCCGTGATAAAGGGCGACAGAAGCGTAAGGCTGTGCGAAAAGACGGCGTATTCGGTAGAGAGCGCGTGCTCACAGATACCGGCTGACAATGAAAAGCTCTGCGGCGACACGTTTGAGAGCTTTTACGACGGCAGGGGAAATTACGTTGTGATTCTCTCGGACGGTATGGGCACGGGTCCGCGTGCGGCACTTGATTCGGCTATGGCGTCGGGTCTTATGGCAAGGCTTGTCAAGGCGGGCTTCGGGTTTCAGAGTGCCTTAAGGCTTGTGAATTCCTCACTCCTTTTAAAGTCTCGCGACGAGTCTCTCGCAACGCTCGATATAGTAAAAATAGACCTGTATACCGGCAAGGCGGTCTTTTATAAGGCGGGAGCGGCACCGTCCGTGATTCGCCGTCAAAACGGCAAGCTGCTCGAAATAAAAAAGGCGGCTCTGCCTGCCGGAATACTTCGCGACGCCACGTTTTCCTCATGCGAGGGACAGCTTGAAAACGGCGATACGGTGATTATAGCGTCCGACGGTGCGTACGAATACGCGCACAATGCGGTAAAGGAGGAGCTGCAAAGCGGTGGCGCAAAAAGAGCAAGTACCAAGGCGAAAAATATCAGCCTGCGCGCAAAAAAGGCAAAGGGCAAGGCTCGCTGCGACGATATAACCGTGATTGCTCTCAACATAAGCGGACGAGCGAGAAGAGAGCAAAAAATTTAAATGCCGAATTGGCTGAGTTCCATAAGGCGGTTTTGCTTCAAAATAACATCTTTTTGCACAATAATGCGTTAATCCCTCGGACATGCGTCGGCATTATCCGAGGGGTTCGCCTTTTTCTGCTGTTTCCCTTATGAACGCACGACCCTCGTCTCATTTTTTTGTATTCACGCCGAATTTTAAAGCGCGGCGAAATTCCGCTTACGGCAAAACATACGCCGCAAAGTGCGACTTCTGTAACTTTTTTGTGAAATTGTAAGTAAAAAATCAAATAATTCATTGACATTTAAGTATTTTTACGGTAAATTATTAGATGTATTTGACTATCCGGATAAAGATAGTCTCGTAACAGTCAGAAAGGGGATTAGAATTAATGGCTAAAAAAGAAAAAGTCACGTTAACTCCCGAAGAAATCGAAGCTAAAAAAGCTCGCAAAAAGGAAAAGAGAATTATATTCGGAAAAACCTTTGAAAGAGCGATAGTTTGGCTGCTTGCAGTGGTGCTTGTTTACAGCGTAACCTATATTTCGCTTAACAATAAGGGCGTCGCAGCGGTTTCGGCAACTCCCGCACAGGGCGGCTCGCAGAATGCCGGCGGCAGCGCGTCCAAATCCGATTGGGATACAAGCGCAAACGGCAGCGGTTCTTCGCAGTCGGGTTCTCAGAGCAGCACATCGGGCAACAATGCCTCTGGAGGAAATGCGGCGGCAGCCGAGGCAGGCGTGGACGCAGCGGCAGCAGCCGAGGCTATAAACGCAGCTACCGCTAAGGCGGTTGCGGCAGGCTATCACTGGACGAGATCCGCTCAGTACACTCAGCCTGTTGACGTCGGAAATGCAACAGGCGCTCTCAACAAGATCATTCAGGGTATCGACTCCGAGGCAACTCTTGACTCCGTTGTAGGCGGCTTCCTCGGTATAGGCGATAAGGAAATGGATATTGAAAAGGGCGGCAGCGCAGCCGAGCAGATTGAATATCACGGCGAGAACTATGCTCTTCAGGCAACCTCTCTTCAGGCAGGCGACCTCAAGAATCTTAAGGTTGACGGCAACACCTACACCTTTGAGGTTGAAAATGCGGCTTCTCCGCAGCATGACAAGAGCACGGCTATGTCAAGGCTTACAAACGACTTCCTCACTCAGGATGAAATCTCCAGTGAGATCAAGGGCTTTATAAGCGCGGCAAGCGTAAACTCCGCTGCAATAGAGTATACAAACATAAAGGCCACCGTTGTTATCGAGGACGGCACTCTCAAGGAATTCAAATATTCCTATGACGGCAACGTAACCGAGCTCAACATAAAGGTTGCCATAGTAAGCGTTAACGGCAAGGGTGCAATGCACGTAGATGCAGCTTACACAGGCTTCGCTTATTGATAAGAATTCGGAATTTACCGAATGATGAAAAATAAAATCACTTCTTTATAAATGAAAGGGAGAGAAATCAATGGCTAAAAAACAAAAGGTTGAACTTACCCCCGAAGAAAAGGCAGCTAAAAAGCTCAGACATTCAAACGGTTGGGTACGTTTCTGGGCAATAGTAGTAGCTCTTGCTCTTACGGCAGGCATTTACGGACTTGCAAGCGTAACCGCAGGCAAGGAGTCGGCAGCAACGGGTACGACAGCTGCTTCGGGCTCATCAACAGGCTCATCAAGCTCTTCGTCCGGCTCATCATCGGGTTCTTCATCGAGCTCTTCATCGGGCGCTTCCGCTTCTTCTTCTTCTTCGAGCGGCGCGTCGGCTTCTGCCGGTGACAGCAGCGGTGCGGCAGCGGCAGCTTCATCAGGCGTAGACGCGGCAGCGGCAGCCGAGGCTATAAACGCAGCTACCGCTAAGGCAGTTGCAGCAGGCTATCATTGGACAAGAACAGCTGAGTATACCGAGCCCGTTGACGTTGGTAATGCTACCAGCGCTCTTAACAAGATTATTCAGGGCATCGATTCCGAGGCTGACCTTAACTCCGTTGTCGGCGGATTCATCGGCATCGGCGACAAGGAAATGGATATTGCAAAGGGCGGCAACGCAGCCGAGCAGATTGAATATCACGGCGAGAATTACGCTCTTCAGGCTACTTCTCTTCAGGCAAGCGACCTTAAAAACCTTAAGGTTGACGGCAACACCTACACCTTTGAGGTTGAGAACGCAAGCTCTCCGCAGACTGATAAGTCAACAGCTATGTCAAGACTTACAAACGACATTCTTACTCAGGATCAGGTTTCTACCGAGATTAAGAACTTTGTAAGCGCTGCAAACGTAAACTCCGCTGCAATTGAGTATTCAAACATTAAGGCTACCGTTGTTATCGAGGACGGCACTCTCAAGGAATTCAAATATTCCTATGACGGCAAGGTAACCGAGCTTAACATCAAGATTGCAATAGTCAGCGTTAACGGTAAGGGCGCAATGCACGTTGAGGGTGCTTACACCAATTTCGCTTATTGATAAACGCACTCCCTTAACCGAATAAAAAACAAAGAGCTGTAAATTTAATTTACAGCTCTTTTTGTATGGCATCGGCCGAATTTTAAAACGGCAAACACATTTTGCTTTTACGGATTTACAACGTTTATCGGCTTGCCCGAAACAAACGCCTCGATATTGCTTTTGAATATTCCCATAAGTCTCTCGCGCGTTTCAAATGCCGCCCACGCTATGTGCGGCGTGATAAAGCAGTTTTTCGCCGTGAGCAACGGATTGTCTTTTGCCGGCGGCTCGGTTGACAGCACGTCCACTCCCGCGCCTGCGATTTTTCCCGAATTCAGCGCGTCGGCAAGAGCGTTTTCATCAACAACCGGTCCGCGTGAGGTGTTTATGATAAACGCTGTTTTTTTGCACTTTTTCAAAAATTCGGCGTTTACGATTTTTTCCGTCTCTTTTGTGAGAGGACAATGGAACGTAATAATGTCGGCGTTTTCCGCAAGATCATCGAGGTTCTTTGCCCATCTGAAATTTCTGCGTGCGCTCTGGTCGGTAACGTGACCCGACAGCGCTATGATGTTCATTTTATAAGCCTCGGCTATGTCGGCTACGGCTCCGCCGATTTTTCCAAAGCCGACTATGCCTATCGTTTTGCCGGAAAGCTCGGTAAGCGGCTTTTTCCAAAAGCAAAAGTCGGGGCAATTTGACCATTCGCCGTTTTTTACCGCGTCCGAATGCATGGCAACGCCTACGGCAAGCTCCGAAATAAATGCAAATACGAGCTGCGCCACGCCCATGGTGGAATAAGCCGGTATATTTGAAACCGGTATGCCCTTTTCTTTTAGATACGCGCAGTCCACTACGTTGTAGCCCGTCGACAGAAGCGCGACGAATTTCACGTTTTGCATTTTGTCTATCTCGGCTCTTGTGAGCGGAGTTTTATTTGTTACGACTATGTCTGCGTCGTGTGTTCGTTCAACGATTTTTTCGCGCGGTGTGCGGTCGAAAATCTCGACCTCGCCGTATTTTTTCAGAAAATCCCAGCTCAAATCGCCCGGATTTGTCGTCTTGCCGTCAAGAATAACTGTCTTCATATAAAAAACCGCCTTTCGGTAAAGCTTTGCTTTTGAGCTAATTGTAACACAACCTCAAAGGAATTTACACCTAAAAGGCAAAAATTACTTCATATTTTCATATTTTGTTTGACCTTACCAATAATATGATATAAAATTATATATAATCTATTACTATGCCCTGCAATAATAATTTTTGGGTGGTACCGATTTGACCGACAGAGAACTTACGCGAAGAAAGCTCCTGAATATTTTAGCATGTGTGCTGCTGATTTTGGCAGTCGCACTTTTAGTGTTGACTTTTCTTATGCAGATAAACGATGTTTCGTCGGCATATGACGAAGTGCTCGAGCGTCTTGCGGAGTTTGAGGCGGCCGTTGCGTCAATTCCGAGCAAGTGGCTCGTGATTCTCGTGATTTTCCTTATATACATAGGCAAAGTGCTTATTCCCCTGCCGATAACCGCGGTTTGCGTTATAGCCGGTATGGTATTCCCCACGCCGATAGCCGTGGCTGTGAATTTTGCCGGTATGACATTGCTTATGACGATAAAGTTTTATTGGGGCAAGCATCTCGGCGGCGGAACAATACACAAGATTCTCACAAGATACGATAATGTTCGCCGTATGATGGAATCGGGTAAAAGAAGCACCGATTGGATTTTGGTGCTTTTCAGGCTTGTGCCGTACTTCCCGATAAATTCCATAAGTCAGCTCTACGGGGCGCTTGAATATGACTATTGGAAGTTTATTTTGCTGTCACTTTTGGGATTCACGCCTAAAATTATTTCTTACAGCATGATAGGTCGTCACGTTTATAACCCGTTTTCACTCGCGTTTATGCTGCCGATTGTGATTATCTTCACCATCTCCGGTGTTTCCATACTCGCGGTCAATAAGTTTATAGATATAGTAGCTAATAATAAAAACAAAAAGACTGCCGAAACTTTTTCGGCAGGAAAGGATGAAAAATGAAAATGGCAACTCCCGAAACCCTTAAAAAAGAAATTCTCTCTGCATCTCTCGATGAAAGGCTTAAAAAAGCCTATGTCACCGAGGAAAATGTTAAAGAGCAGTATGACAGGTACATAAATCTTTTAAACGAATTTGAGGCTCTTTTCGGAAAGGACAGAGATGTTCGTCTTTTCTCCGCTCCCGGCAGAACCGAAGTCGGCGGAAACCACACCGACCACAACCACGGCAGAGTGCTTGCGGCGGGAATCAACCTTGACGCAATAGCCGCGGCTTCAAAAAATGACGAAAACATTGTAAGAGTTAAATCCGAGGGCTATTCCATGGACGTTGTTGACGCTGCGGACCTCTCGGTAAACCCCAACGAAATGGGACATTCACCCGCTCTCGTGCGCGGTGTCCTTGCCGGCTTTAAGAAATACGGCTATAAGATAGGCGGCTTTGACGCCACTACCGCATCAAGGGTTATTGCGGGCTCGGGACTCTCGTCATCTGCCGCATATGAAGTTCTTGTCGGCACTATGGTAAACTATCTTTACAACGACGGCAAGGTTGACGCGGTCACAATAGCCAAAATAGCACAGTATGCCGAGAACGAATATTTCGGCAAGCCGTGCGGACTTATGGACCAGATGGCGTGCTCCGTCGGCGGCTTCGTAACAATAGATTTCAACGACCCGAAAAATCCCGTGATAGAAGAGGTTGACTTTGACTTTGCCAAGTGCGGCCACTCGCTTTGCATTGTCGATACAAAGGGCAGCCACTCCGACCTCACCGACGAATACGCTGCTATCAGAACCGAAATGGAGAGCGTAGCCGAATTTTTCGGCAAAAAGGTTCTTCGCGAGGTAAGCGAAGAGGAATTTAAATCAAAAATAAGAGAATTGCGCCCGGCAGTAGGCGACAGAGCCATACTTCGCGCTATGCATTTCTATGCCGACAACGCAAGAGTGTTAAAGGAGGTTGACGCTCTTCGCGGCGGAGATTTTGAGACCTTCAAGAAGTATATTCTCGAGAGCGGCTCATCATCATACAAATATAATCAAAACGTGTTTTCCGTAAAACAGCCGTCCGTTCAGCCCGTATCTCTCGCCCTCGCTGTTTCCGAGAGCATCTTAAAGGGACGCGGCGCATGGCGCGTTCACGGCGGCGGATTTGCCGGCACAATTCAGGCTTTCGTCCCGAACGACCTTTTAAAGGATTACAAGAGCATAATGGAGAGCATTTTCGGCGAGGGAACCTGCTATGTGCTCTACATTCGCCCGGTAGGCGGTACCGAAATCTGATTTTCGCCGCCTCCCCTAAAAGGCTCCCTTGTAAAGGGTGATTCCCCACGGTGTGGGGAAATGTCGCGGAGCGACAAAGGGGACTCTCTCCCGTCAGGAGCTGGCTACGAACGAAGTGAGTAGACTGAGGGATTAAAAAGTAATTTGCTTCCTATTTAAATTCCATATAACTCCACAAAATCCCTCCGGCTTGCCTTACGGCAACCCACCTCCCTTTACAAGGGAGGCATAATCCCTCCGGCTTGCCTTAGCGAGGCCCACCTCCCTTTACAAGGGAGGCTGAATTGTATTGCAAAGTAGGCTGTTTAGGGCAAAAAGGGAGGCAAAATCCGACCGAGGAATTAAAGATGAAGTATAATCATAACAAAAATCTTGTTAAAAACGCAAAGGTGCTTCGCAAAGATATGACCAAGGAAGAACGGCACTTGTGGTATGATTATTTGCGAAACAAGGATGTACGATTCCTCCGTCAAAAAATAATAGGCAGCTATATTGTTGATTTCTATTGTGCAAAAGCAAACTTGGTAATTGAACTTGACGGCTCACAGCACTACGAGGATAAAGGAATTAAATATGACGCCGAAAGGACAAAATTTCTTGAACAAAACGGACTTATGGTTGTAAGAATTCCCAATAATGAGATAAACCGCAACTTCGACGGTGTTTGTGAATATTTGGACAGTGTGTTGAAATCCCGCTGTCGCACAGGCGATTGAGAGATACAACTTGCTCCCCTTATTAGGCTCCCTTGAAAAGGGAGCTGTCATCGCAGATGACTGAGGGATTGTTCAGGCTCCCTTGAAAAGGGAGCTGTCATCGCAGATGACTGAAGGATTGTTCAGGCTCCCTTGAAAAGGGAGCTGTCACCGCAGGTGACTGAGGGATTAAACAGCGAAGCACTTTCTTTTTAAAATCTATTTTTTTTAAGAAAATCCCTCCGGCTTGCCTTGACGGCAACCCACCTCCCTTTACAAGGGAGGCAGAATCCCTCCGGCTTGCCTTAGCGAGGCCCACCTCCCTTTACAAGGGAGGCGAATCCCTCCGGCTTGCCTTAACGAGGCCCACCTCCCTTTACAAGGGAGGCAAAATCCCTCCGGCTTGCGGCAAGTTCGCCGCACAACCCCTTCGGAGTGACTGCGCGGGATTTAAATAAAAACGAGTGTGCGTAGCTGTGATAAAGACCGCAGCTGCTTTGAAAGAGGCAAAAAAATCCACCGATCTGTCGTTAATACAGACCGGTGGACTTTTGTGATTTTAACTTTTTATCAGCCTATAACGGTTGAGCCTGCATTGTCGCTTCTGACAAAGCCTATCCAGGATTTACCGGTGTTGAGCTGAAGGTCGCTGCCGTCCTCTGCCTGAAGCTTGAGAGGAGAAGATGCGTCGCCCTTTGTCCATTTTATATTTTCATATGTTCCGTTGGAAACATAGACGCCGCTGCCGCCCTTGAGATCCCAGTCAACGTGCTTGGACGCATCAATGGGTCCTGTGACTCCCGTGTAAAGGATAATAACGTTTGTAACGGCCATGGTGTTGCCGTCGGCGTCCTTCATCGGGTCTGAATTCATGTTGTTGTAATAGAGACCGTCGTTCGCATTGTACTTAAAGGTGTGCTTGTAGTTGCCGGAGAATACCGCAAGAACAGAGTTGCAGGCGCCGCCCGAAAGCGTTCTCTTTGACGAAGCAAAGGTAAACGGTGAGCCGTAGCCCGATTTAACGTCGGTGCGGAAGCCCTTATCCGCGATTGCCTTTAAAAGATTTTCACCCGAGGTGTAAGCTGTGTGCTCCCTGGATACCTTTCTTGCCTTGTCGCGCGCAAAGTAACTGCCGGCTTTCATTCCGTCGATATCATCAACTTTATCTGCGGAGATTTTGTCATAAGCGAGATTGCTGCCGCCGAAATGCACATAAATGGCGTCAAATCCCTCGGCGAGCTCAACATAGTCGTGACGTGCGCTTCTTGTGGGGCCGATTTTCGGCGCCGAGGAAATGTTGGCATACATCCACATCATTCTTGTGATGCCGCCCTCAACCTCGCCCTCGACTACGATGTCGGGAGAACAAAGGCCCCATTGCGGACGCGCTTCGGGTGAGTTCTCAACCATTACGCAAACGGGACGCTTGCCTATGCTGCTTTCGGGGAGACCCGTAAGACCGGTAAGCGGATTTACATCTGTCGCGGCGGCAGGCTCCGCTGTGGTGACCGGAGCTGACGTGTCTGTTTCAAAATCCTTTTGCTTTTTACCGCAGGCAAAAAGCATGCAGGCCGAAAGCAAAACACAAATCGCAGCCGCAGAAAGTTTAAACACGGTTTTTTTGTTCATTTCCAAAACCCCTTGAACTAAAAGTATTTATATTATTCTACCATATTTGACGATTTTTTCAATACCAAACGGCAAAAAGAGGGGAACAATCCTCGCCGCAGCTCGGCAAAAACCGTTCCCCGATTGCTGTTTATTCTTCGTTTTCAGCCGCGCGGTCGGCAATTACCTTGTCGGCAACCGGCTGCGGAGCCTGCTCGTAGCGTGCAAATGAGAGAGTGTAATGTCCCCTGCCTGCCGTAACGGAGCGAAGTACCGTTGTGAAATCGCCCATCTCGGCTATCGGGACCTCGGCGGTAAGCTCCTGCATACCCTTTTCCTCCGAAGCGCCCATACCGAGGACTCTGCCGCGACGCTTTGTAACGTCGCCCATGATGTCGCCGAGGTTTTCGTCGGGCATATAGGCTGTGAGAGTGCCTATCGGCTCAAGTATGGCAACGCCTGCCTTCGGCATCGCATTTTTATATGCGAGCGAAGCGGCTGTTTTAAACGCCATTTCCGAGGAATCAACGGGGTGGTAAGAGCCGTCATAGAGCGTGGCTTTAAGACCTACCATCGGATAGCCTGCCGCGAATCCCTTTGCAACGCAGTCACGAAGTCCCTTTTCGACTGCCGGGAAGTAGTTTTTCGGAACGGCTCCGCCGACTACCGCGGTTTCGAATACGAGATCGTCGCTGTCGCACGGCTCGAATTTTATCCAAACATCGCCGAATTGGCCGTGACCGCCGGACTGCTTCTTGTGCTTGCCCTGTGCCTCTACCGGCTTTCTGATAGTTTCGCGGTATGCAACCTTCGGGAGCTCAAGCGTTACGTCTACGCCGAATTTGTTTTTAAGCTTTGAAACGATTACGTCAAGGTGCTGTTCGCCGAGACCCGAGAGCACCTGTTCCCTTGTCTCCTTGTTAAGCGCAAAGGTAATTGTCGGGTCCTCCTCCATAAGTCTTGTAAGACCTGCGGCAACCTTTTCTTCCTCACCCTTTTTCGACACCTTAACAGCCATCGAAAGGCACGGCTTCGGGAAATCGACTCCGGCGAGCTTGAGTATGTTTTTCGGGTCACAGAGCGTGTCGCCCGTTTTAACGCCTGCCATTTTTGTGACAACGCCTATATCGCCTGCGATGATTGCGGGGGCGTCCTCCTGCTTTGCGCCTTTTACGAATACGATTTTACCCATTTTCTCAATTTCGACCGTGCGGAAATTGTATGCCGCGGTGTCGGGCGCGAGCTTTCCGGAAACAACCTTGAAGAATGACATCTTGCCCACAAACGGGTCTGCTATCGTCTTGAAGCAGACGGCTGCGAGCGGACCGTTTTCGTCGCAGGGTAAAATACCCTCCTCGCCGTTTTCGTAGGTGCATTTTTCGCCTGCGTAGCCGAATGCACCGGGTGCGGACCACGCAAGGCCGTAAAGCAGCTGATCAACGCCTGCGCAGGTAAGACCGGATACCGCGTATACGGGGTAAATCGAGCCGTCGAAAATACCTATGCAAAGACCCTTTAATATTTCCTCCTTGGTGAATTTCTCACCCTCGAAGAATTTTTCCATAAGAGCGTCGTCGGTGGTTGCGACAGCCTCCATAAATGCCGAGGTCATCTCTTCAATAACGCTGTCCTCGGGTACGGGAACCTTGGTCGCTTTGCCGTTTTCGTCGTATGAAAACGCCATACCGGTCATAAGATTAACATAGCACTTTGTAATATTGCCCTCCATATAAGGTATTATGGTAGGACAGAGCTTGTTGCCGTAAACCTCTTTTAAGGCGTCAAAGGTCTTATAAAAGTTTCTGTGGTCGGAATCTGTTTTGGTGATGGCAAAGAATTTCGCCGCACCCTTTTTCTCTGCGGCACGGAATGCTTTTTCCGTACCCACGTCAACGCCTGAGCCTGCCGAAGTGACTATAAGCACCGCCTCGGCGGCTCTGACTGCCTCGGCTGCACCGCCCTCAAAGTCGAAAAGACCGGGAGCATCTATAATATTGAGCTTTGTGTTATCCCATTCAAGTGCCGCTATGGCGGAAGAGACGGACGATTTGCGGCGTTTTTCCTCGGAATCAAAGTCGAGAACGGTGTTACCGTCGGCAACTCTGCCGAGTCTGTCCGAAGCGCCGGCTATGTAAAGCATAGCTTCGCACAGCGTTGTTTTGCCCTTTCCGCCGTGGCCGAGCACGGCAATATTACGTATGTTGTTTGAAGTGTATGCTTTCACAGGAAATTCCTCCTAAAATAGATGTTACTGTCCTTTTATGTATTATTCATAATAGTTAGAGCCAGTATGGTGAAATTATAGCATAATTGCCTAATAATAGCAATTACTATTTTATAAAATTATAAGAAATGTTAATTTCCTCGTTTTCTTGCTTTTTTTGCATTAAATAAGTATAATAATATGAATGAAATTTTGGAGGTAAAAAATGTCTGACGATAAGTTTTCGCGCTTTAGAGAGCAATATAAGACCTTTACCTATGAGGATTATCACATTACAAAAGATGATAAATATATAACCGTTTCGTTTGATTTCAAAATAGACGGGCTTTGCGAATTTCACCCAAAAACCGAAATTGAGCTGACAGGGCTTGATATTTTGAACGATTTTTCGTCTCACACGGCTCGAAACATCGTGTTTTCACTCGGCATGGTGGAGCTTGTCAGCTATTGGAAAATCGCTTGTCCCAAAAGAGTGGAAATTAAGTGCGGTTTTTTGAACGACAGGCAAAAGGAGTTTTGGAAGCAGCTCTATTTCGGAGGTTTATCCGAATTTTTCTATATAAACGGCATAGAGACTGATAAGGACTCGTTTATGACAATAGAATGTGACGAAACGGAGAATGATATTGCTCCGATTTGCTATAAAACCGCCGGTATCAACCTTATTCCCGTCGGCGGCGGAAAGGACAGCGCCGTTACGGCAGAGCTTTTAAAGCCGTTCGGTAAAAGAAATAAGTTTTTCACGGTCAATGACCAGGCGGCGCGCACCGAAACCGTCATTGCCGCAGGCTACGGCGAGGACGATATTATAAAGACATATCGCGCGATAGATAAAAACTTACTGGAACTTAACAAAAAGGGATTTTTAAACGGTCACACGCCGTTTTCGGCAATCGTTGCTTTCCTCTCGCTGTATTGCGCCTATCTCATAGGCGGCGAATATATTGTTCTCTCGAATGAATCAAGTGCAAATTCCGGAAACATCGAGGGCAGAGAGGTCAATCACCAGTATTCAAAGTCATATAGATTTGAAAACGATTTCACCGAATATGTCGGCGAAAATCTGCTTTCGGGCATACGCTATTTCAGCCTTTTACGGCCGTTTTCGGAATTGCAGATTGCAAAACAGTTTGCACTTTTGCCGCAGTATCACAAGGTTTTCCGCAGCTGCAACCGCGGCAGTAAGAAAAATATATGGTGCTGTAAGTGTGCCAAGTGCCTTTTTGTTTATTCGATATTATCGCCGTTTTTACATCTTTCGACTCTCTCTGATGTTTTCGGCAGCGAGATGTTGTCCGACGAGAGCTTAAAGGATATTTTCGACGGACTTGTGGGCTTCACCCCGGTGAAGCCGTTTGAGTGCGTCGGTACGGTAAGCGAGATAAATTATGCCCTTATGCTCACGGCTCAGCGGTTCATAAAGGAAAATAAAAAGATGCCTTATTTACTCGATTATTTTTATAAAGGAGCGGACAAGAGCGTCTTAGATAAAAATTTACTAAACGAATATAATCCTGTAAACAATGTTCCCGACGACTTTTTGTTTGCTGTTAAGGAGATGTATGAAAATGTATCAGAGTGCGGCTTCGATGTTCAAAAATAAAAAGGTGCTTATTCTCGGCTTCGGCAGAGAGGGTATGTCAACATATCGGTTTTTAAGAAATATGTACCCGGATATGCACCTGACAATTGCCGATAAAAACGAGATAAAGCTCGACGACAAAAACGTCACGCTCGTTTGCGGTGACAGCTATATGGACAGCTTAAACGACTTCGACATAGTTATGAAATCCCCCGGCATAGCCTTTTTGGATGTTGATATAAAAGACGGCACTCTTGTTACCTGTCAAACCGATTTGTTCTTAAAATTTGCGCCGTGCCGCAAGGTAGGCATAACAGGCTCCAAGGGAAAAACCACAACCTCCACGCTTATTTACGATATGCTTAAGGAGGGCGGATTTGACGCACGCCTCATAGGAAATATCGGCGTTCCCGTGCTTGAGGATATCAACACGGTCACGCCCGAGACGATAGCGGTTATCGAGATGTCGTCGCATCAGCTCGAATTTACCACGTCCTCGCCCGAGGTTGCGGTTCTCACCAATATTTATGAGGAACATCTTGACCATTACCGCGACGGGTTCCGCGGCTATGTCAACGCGAAGCTCAACATTGTCCGCTGGCAAAAAGAGGGCGACACCTTCATCTATAATGCAACACAGGGGCTTGACGGCCTTTGTGACCTCGACAAAATCAAATCACACAAGGTCGGCGTAAAAAAGGACGCGCCGTTGCCGTTTGCGGTGAATAACGAGCATCTTCTCGGCGAACACAACAGGCAGGATATTCTCTTTGCCTTTGAGGCGGCAAAGCATTTCGGCGTGGATACGGCCGTTGCCGAAAGAGCGGTAGAAAAATTCAGCGGCATAGAGCACCGTATGGAAAAGGTCGGCACGTTCCGCGGAATAACCTTTTACAACGATTGCATTGCGACTATACCGCACGCCGTAGAGTGTGCCGTTGAGGCACTTAAAAATGTTGATACGCTGATTTTCGGCGGTATGGACAGAGGCCTTGATTACAGCGAATTTGAAAATTATTTAAAGAAAAGCAATATCAAAAATCTGATAGGCACACCCGAGACAGGTCATAAAATCTGCGATAAAATCGAGGGTGCACCCTCAAAAAACGTATATAAAGCGGCAAATCTCGACGAGGCGGTAAAAAAAGCGTATGAAGTGACCGAAAATGGCAAAATATGCCTGCTCTCGCCTGCCGCTTCAAGCTATAACTGCTACAAAAACTTTGAGGAAAAAGGCAAGCATTACAAAAAGCTTGTCCGCGAATACGGAAAAGAAGATTAAGCACCGTAAACTTGAAAGGCTTCGGCGAAGTCGGCTGTTGACCTTGCAAGGCTTTAAAAGCCGAAAAATGATGTGTCATTTTGTGTTCACAGACTCCTTGCGGTGTGCAGTATAAGACTAAAAAACCGGTAGTTAAAAAATAACTACATTATCGCGCCAAGCGTCAGCATTTCTTCAAATCTGTTGTAGAGAAAGTTGAAATCCTCCAAGGGGGCAGACTCGTGACCTTTGAGAGAGACTTCAAATGCAGGTCTGCGATGCTGTGCGCCGAACCATTCGCAAAAGCTTCCGAGCCTCTCTTTTTCCTCTTTGCGGCAAAGCGGATATCCGCTGACCGACGAGAGCACCTTTGCCATCATGGCTGTCTCCGAGAGATTGCCCTTCTGTTCGCTCCAATATATTTTTTCTCCGCCTACGGTGAGGCAGAACGCATATCTGAAAAGCTCGGCTTCGCAGAGATTCGCTACCGCCTTTGTCTCGGGTTCGCTCTCGGGCACGGGTCCTGCGTAAAGCTGCGGTGCCGGACCGGAAAAAGACAGGTCGTCGTACACGATTTCGTCGTGGCGAAAGTTAAAATTGCGCGAAATATCAACGCCGCGTGCGTTGGCATTCCACTTTGAGTAATCTCCCTTTGCCGCACGGGCAACAAGTCCGGCGTAAACTCCAGCTCCGTCGGCTCTTTTTGCCGCTATATCCAAGGCGTCGGGCGAAACAAGGGGAACTATCGTTATTTTGCGGTTTTGGAGCGACTTGCGTATTTTTACGGCACTTATTTTTTTATCGTTCTTTACGGCGTCACACATTCTCTCAAAAAATCGTAGCAGCAGTAATGTTGTGATTTGCTCTTTTCCGCGCATGCCGCCGAGAAAAAGCACTTTTTCGTTTCCGTCGCCTATACTGAGCGAAAACACGGCTTTTCCCGTCCAGCTGCGTCCTATAACCTCGTATCCGGCGAAATCATATTCTTTTCTAAGCAGGGACAGTATATTTTTTACGGAGTCGTATGTAAGCGGTTCGGGGTTAACAATCATTTTTATCAACTGCTTTCTTTTTATTCTCGGCGCTCTGCCCGAAATCATATCGGGTATAACACTATCAATATATATTCCGAACGGAGTGGAAATATTATGGATATGACCGAAAAAACCTTAAAACAGGATTACAAATTTCGCGGACGCATTGTAAATATGCGTGTTGACGAGGCGTTGATGCCCGACGGAACAACGGCTTCACGCGAAGTTGTGGAGCACAACGGCGGGGTTTGCGTTGCGCCGCTTACAGATGACGGGGAGCTGATCTTCGTAAGACAGTTTCGCTACCCGTATTCCGAGGTGCTTTTGGAGCTGCCGGCAGGTAAGCTTGAAAAAGGCGAGGACCCGTTCCTCGCAGGCAAGCGCGAATTAAAAGAAGAGACCGGCGCTACCGCACGCAGCTATATTTCGCTCGGGAATTTGTATCCGTCACCCGGCTATTGCGGAGAAATAATACATATGTACCTTGCAAAAGGACTCACCTTCGGCGAGCAGCATCTTGATAAGGATGAGTTCCTTGAGGTTGTGAAAATCCCTCTGCAAAAGGCGTTTGAAATGGTTATGAATAACCAAATAACCGACAGCAAGACGCAGGTCGGAATAGTAAAAGCCTATTATCTCGAAAACGGAAAGTATTGACGAAGAAACGGGCAATCAAAGATAAAATGCTTGAAAAGCGCGGTAGTTATTTTTTAACTAAGGCACATTAAACAGGCTCCCTTGTAGGCTCACTCAAATAGGGTGATTCCCCACGGTGTTGTGGGAAAATGTCGTGAAGCGACAAAAAGGCTCCCTCAAATAGGGTGATTCCCCACAGTGTGGGGAAATGTCGCGGAGTGACAAAGGGGACTCTCTCCCGTCAGGAGCTGGCTACGAACGAAGTGAGTAGACTG
>ERZ773194.148-NODE-148-length-91811-cov-29.590457_pt1 | contig 91811 bp, 120 predicted proteins | sample MGYA00511240_ERZ773194 | MGnify/ENA primary metagenome ERZ773194 (study PRJEB29015, sample SAMEA2737774) | human gut metagenome | biome: human gut; feature: human-associated habitat; material: faeces | place: China | collected 2012 ... | reverse complement strand
GTGTTTGTCTTTTTCATAATCTTTTCTTCCTTTCTTTTTTCGACCGTTTTTTTTTTATTTGTTTATAGTTTATATACAGTCTGTTTATTGACTGTATCTATACTATACTACTATTATTCGCGAATGTCAATAGTTTTTATACAATTTTTTTAAATTTTTTTGAAAAAAATTTTATTACATTATATATACAAATAGAAAAAAAATCATATTTGCTCAATTTAATGATAATGCACTTACAGTTTTTACCACCTTACACCTTTTTGTTTACAGTTTTTTCCTTTTTGCACCAAGGGTACTTGTCAGTTTTTGTCAGTTTTTGGTACTTCCTGCCATTCTCAAATTCCATATAAATGAAAACTCCTCTTTATTATTAATATAGGGAATTTTTGAAAAACCGCCATAATAGCAAATTTTATGCTTTACCTCAATATATGTATATAAAGAACTTTAAAAAAATCGCCATAATAAGCATAATAAGATACCTCATTTTGTGTAGTGTGAAACTAAATTTGAGCATAAAAATAACACCCAACTACATACAAAAGGAAGAATAGGAATTGAAAAACCTTTTATATGAGTTGAGTGTTAAAAAGTGATTGTCTTAGTGCGGAAAAACGGACTAAAATCCGCAACTAAATCCAACAAGTCACTTTGTTAAAGATATTAATACTTTTAGAAACAAACTACTAATTCTAAAGATTTTAATATCTATATACTCAACAAATAAACTTTTTACGGATTTTTTGTACAAACATAGAAACAGTTGTAAAGGTCTTAGGTCTTTACTTTGTATTTTTGATTGTCCGTTTACTTATTGAGTATATACATATTATATCTTAATCATTAATACTTGTCAAATCATATCACTATCCCCTCATTTACTACCTTTCGCTCAAAATTGAGCGGAAGAAGTAGATTAAAGAGATAGATTATTGTTTAAGCCGTATATATTTACTGTTTTGAGCAGAAGAAATAGCACTTTTAAAAAGTCCATTTCTTACATCATTCTTAGAGTAGTCCAAAAAGCCGTCATAATCGTCTAAACCACCATAAGTCTTGAGTAAGCTATATACATTGTTATAAGAGTAGTTTAAGCCACTCTCATAGTCTGAAAATGAGCCGTAAATAGCAATATTTTCGGAAATATATTGATTAAGTGCGTTAAGGTTTAAACAACGCACAACAATAATTTTTGTTCGGCGGTGACAAATAAAGAAATTATCATCTTTAAATACTATATCTAAATACTTACTTACACACATCTTTAGTAACCCCATTTCATAAATAATCTTTTAAAGTGCTTTTGTCTTTATCCCTAAAGCACGTTGTTATTATAGCATTGAAATATCACATTGTCAAATCACACTTCACCCTCATTCATTCACAAAACATAGGGTGCAACTTTTACACCCACCCCTCAATTTTGAAAAATTTTGCGACTAAATTTGTACGCCATTCCTCTTATATAGTATACCTCATAGTAAATAGGGGGTAGATAATTTATACCGTATAGATACATAATAGATACATAAAATAATGAGGGTAAGTTTAATACCTATTATATTATTTGAAATCAAAATTATTATTGCAGGCTACCTCTCTTTTTGGTTATTTTTGTGTACTTGACAAACCGTAATTATAGTATATGATATGAGTATCAATACAGATAATTTTTGGTACACGGCAAATACACTACAATGTTAATTGTACGTAAATTTGTCCTCTGTGCTTTTTTATTTTTCATTTTTTGCATATCACAAAGAAATAGTCAATAGTGATTATTTTATTATCACATAGATACGATTGATAGAGATACACCCTAATATCACAAAGATATAATCAATAGTGATTTTCTATTTTGTCACATTGATGTTGTCAATAAATCACAAAGAAACAATCAATAGTGATTATCCCATTATCACATTGATGTTGTCAATAGTGATAACTCCATTGTCACAAAGAAACAGTCAATAGTGATTAGCACATAAATGTACTAAATTACATTAAATAAGGGGTACTAAAACACATTGTATAGATAATAAGGTGTATAAGAGGGTGAATAAAGAGGGCGTAAGAGAGCCAAAAAGGTGGTTTAAACGAGGAAAATCAAAGTGGCAAGGTAAGTATATAGTACAGTGTATATAGTGATTAATAAGGTGGTTATATAAGAGGGTAAAATACAAGATAAAAGGTGATTAAAATAGTGGTTAAAATGGTGCGGCGGTAAATATTTTAGGTTGATACTTTACCCCTATAAAATAGACACTTTAGTCATTACAAATAATGACCTTCCCACTGCGATTTCCCTCGTTTCGTAACACTTAAAAATATAACCTCTATTTTTAACGAAATAACCTCAAAAATAGGTGAAAATGACCTCAAAATCACTAAAATGAGCAAAAATAACCTCATAATAGTGATAAATGACCTCATAAAGACCACTACTAAGGTACTAAAATAACCTCATAAAGTAGTAAAATGACCTCATAAAGTGGTGATTATAGTAGTGAATAGTACCTCAAAATAACATACATCACTGTACTAAACAGTGGTGATATACCTCATTATATAGTACATTCCTCAAATGACCTGCCACTGCGATATTCCTCGTTTCAAGGTCATTAAAAGTACCTCATTTGTAGTGATTACAACCTCAATATAAAATAATACTCCTCAGGTACCACGAGAGTTTGAGTGGTAAAGGTGAAAGAAAACGGCTAAAGTCATTTACTTATTATCATTACTTTATTATTCTATTATTAAATATTAATATTTTAAGCCGCCCTCATTTCACTTTTGACAATAACTTTAAAGTCTTTAGTTATTACTTTTAAGGTTGTTTATTTTATAGTTATCCTCTTGTTTTATTTACAAGTGAATAAATTTACCGCCGCCGTTCATTTCCATAGTACCCCTGTGAACGGCAAAAAGGCACGAAAAAAGCGGTTACAATGTAACCGCCTTGTCTGTATATTATTCTTATTTCATAAAGCCGTAAATCGTATTATTTACCGCCTGTATTCATTTATGCAACTTCCTTAAACTTCTTCAACTCGTTTTCATACTTCTCTTTATCGTCTGTGAGTACAAGTGTCAAATCACTCGACCATCCATTTTTTACGTGTTCTAAAATCATAAGGTACTTACGCAACTTTACACGACCGCCTCGTTTTAGTGTAAATCTGAATTTTGTGTTTTCACCGATTTCGCAGAAGTAACTGTCAAGTAAAACTCCCTCAAATACTTCCACATCATATCCTGCTTGAGTTAGTTGCGAATAAATTTTATCCGCAACTTTTAAACTTACAGTACATTTGTAATCAATCATTGTAATCAAACTCCTCTCTTATATATGTGTTTTCATAAGCTACTCCGTTTTTGTGAACTCTGATTATGGCTTTATCTTCGCCGTAATATGTTAGAGTACCTTTATTACCTACCTCAATAACACACTCTTTGAACTCATCTAAAATATATGAGCAAAAGTTTGTGGGGTGGTAAATATATTTTCCTATCTGCTCACCATTTTTCTTTTCGATTACTGTTATTCTCATAATTAATCACTCCTCAATATTATCTTGCAATCATCATTTCATTATACATAATGTACATTCTATTTATAATATTCTTGTTCACCATTATTACCCTCAAATTTAAATATGGCAATCAACTACTGTTACAATAGTATCCTCATCTAAACTGTCAAGAAATTCTTTAAATTCTGACTTCCAATTATCGTGGCTTTTTTCATTGAAAACACAAGCCCACCAACCCATTTTGCCTCGTTCGTGCCATTCTCCAATAGGAGTAACAAAGGCAAAAGGTAGTATATCTTCCCAATCAATTTTGGATACATAATCCTCGTTTGTAGTTTTGCCGGACAATGTTTTGAGATAATTATTAAATCTTCCTCCAATAGTATACCAGTTCCATTTTGAATTGGGATTATAAATAGATAATAAATCACCATTTGATTTAACCATATCTTCATCAAAACTCCGTTTTATGTCCTCATAACATTCGTCATCAGTCCATTCCAATTTTTTGGGAAATTCGTTTTTTAAATAATTAATGTGTTCTACATTGGAGTGACTTTCCTCATACTTTTTTGGATTTGATAAATATTCTGCATAAAATCCATTCTTGTATTCCTCTATTTCTTTTCTTATTTTTGCTATTGCTTGTTCTCGTGTATACAGTACATATGGAGCATACACAATATCTTCATCATATGGAGCAAGCAATTCCTCAACTGTTCTTCCATTTTCTTTTGTGAATACTAATGCAACAAAATGTGACATAATTTTTCTCCAATCTCTTTGCTAATTATATTTCATATAGTCTTTGTAGTTAAGGTGTCTATCTCTTAACTACAAGTATATTATAGCACATAAAAAGAAAGGTGTCAAATAAGGAATTTCCTCACTTGCACCTTTCTGCTTACCTTAAATTATATAAGTTTATTCTTATACTTATTTAGTTCCTCTGTAATTTCTTGTATCACTTTATCATACCTTTCTATTCGTATACATTCACAATTTCTAAGGTCGCCCAATTCACAAACCACAACAATTAAAGAGCCAATGTCCTCTTTTGTAAGAGGTGGTTTATAGTCTGTATCATATATACTCCCATATATACTCTCATAATTCTTATAAAGATATAGTTCATTTATAGCCTTAATGCCTATTTGTGTGGCAGGTTTTGCAATATAAACTGTATCATCTACACTGCCACTAAAAATATGATAAGCTTTGCTTTTAAAATCGGGTTCTACGTGTTGAATGTATTGCTCGAAATGTTCAATGTTCATTTCAAAACGATTTTTGTCAAATTCCTCTAAGGGGAAAGGACTGCAAGGATATTGCCAAGCAATTACTTTATACTTAAAAGGAACAATACTGCCGTCAGAGTCCTCTGTATACCATTCATTGCCGACTAATACAGCGAATACATCACAGTATTCTCTGTTATTTTTTAAATAGGTAATTTGCACTTTTTCTTTTTCATCAGGTAACGAACAGTCAGTTAATTCCCAACTCATATTAATTCTCCTCCGTTTCTATTTCTTCTTTGCTCATAATTGTTATGATGTCCATAATCTTTTGGGTATTATATTTAATTACTTCACTTGCCGTTTTAACCGTCAAATATTCATAATTTTCTAAGTCTGAGTCAAAGCTGTCCGCTCCAAAGATTAAAACATATATTTCACCTATATTATAGTAATTCAAGATACTTGCTCCGTCTGTAATATACTTATTAATTGTATTAATACAGTCAATATCCTCTATTCTTCTTGGTCTTACCACGAAAACTCTATCATCATCAAAACCACCTAAAAGGTGAAACTTTTCGCCCTCGTTAGAGTATTCCCTACAACTTTGGAAAGTATTTAAGAGGTAATTAATAGCCTTTTTATATTTACTTGTTTCGTCCTCAAATGGGGCGTCTGCATATTGCCAAGCCGTTACATTGTTATAGGATACATCATCATTACCATATTGAGTGAAGTAGCCCTCGGAGTATTTTGCTAATGCTATATCACCTTGTGTTGTGACTAAACAAGTAGCTCCCTCTTTTGGTTTTACCATACTTGTTTTTATCCAATTATCATTCATTATAGTATCCTCCTTTTATTCAAATAAATAAGTACCGATAGTATTTACTTCGTTTGCAATTTTTTTGATAATCATTTTTTCAGTGTCATTGTTTGTGTTATCCTCACACCACATTTTAAAATCGTGGTAGCCATTTCTTCTGCCTTCCTCAAAGTAGCTTTCTACCAATCCAAACACTTTTTCCTGTGCCTTATTATATTCGTGCATTTTGATAAGTTGTGTAATTTCTTTTGTGGCAAACTTATTCAATTCCTCTAACTCTGATGTAACTTCGGCGGTGTAATTAGATAGAAGATTGAAGTATACCCCAAAGCAATCCTCCGTAATATCCTTTGAGTAATAATTACATTGAATTATAGCTAATATCACTTGTCCGATATGCTCTTCCTCAAAAAGAGGTTTACTATTTTGTTGGAAATAGCTGTTTATTATGTTTAGACAGTTAATGTCCTCTTGATTATGTGGGATAACCAAATAAACTGTATCTTTCTCATAACCGCCTAAAATATCAAATTCCTCAAGCGGAGTTGTATTGATATACTTTGTACCTTTCTCAACCTCAACTTTTTGCAATACACAATTAAAGTGTCGCACGGCATCCAAATATTTTAACCTACTATATTCGTTTGTTTGTTCCATTTTAAACTTCCTTTCATAATTAGTTCTTTGCAATCTCTCTCTTGATTACATTGTTATTATATCATAATGGTTAGAGCGTGTCAAATGAGGGAAACCCCTCATTCGTCACACATTTCATCATTGTCATACTTGTCAAGGCAATCTATAACTTGCTGTCTTACATAACTAAAATAATTATATGCAATATCTCTACAATCCTCAATATCACCACCAAAACAATACATTACAATCTGATTACCTCTCTTTAAGTCATCTGAAAAGTATTGTTTATCAACTCTGTTTTTATAGTATTGTAACCGATTTAATAAATCGGTGTCTTTATCTGAAGTGATTTTTATAACATAAATTTTTTCAAGACCGTCAACTCCTCCGAATACAACATTTGCAAAGTAATCATCTTGTGGAATTTCCTTATAAATCATACTTTCCTTAAACCGTTTTACGTCCTCTTTAAACTGTATAGATAAATGTTCATCATATGAAAAAGGCTCGCCAAACTTTCTCCAAGCATAAACCTTAAATGGAAAATCCTCTACTTCACCTGTCGCTGGATTAACATAAAACCATTCGCCTGTCGGTGAGCAAAAAGCAAACCTATCACAGTAAATAGTATCATCAAAAGTTTCGTATGATACTTGCACTTGTGTTTCACTCGATGGTAATCCCTCTAATATGTCAATCCAATCATTATTTTTTACTTCATTCATAAATAATCAACTCCATTTCTTTAATTTATGTATATATAATAACAAAAAATGAGGGACTTGTCAAACAAGCAAATCCTCACTTCGTCACATTTAAAACTCTCTTTCAATCTGCTACCTGTTCGACTATATACTCTAAAGCATTTTAGAGCATATGACCTTTCCTCGTCAAGTAAAAGTTCGGCTAAAGTATAATTACATATATTATCAAATTCATCAGCCGAATAGGTATCATCTGACTTATATGTTTCAAATGTGCTTAAATCCTCATTACAGTGCATACATTGATAAGTATATCCCTCAACTTCTGATTTTAATACAGTCGTTCCGCACCTATTACAACGTACACCCTCAACAATGTTATCCTTAACATAATTATAAGTATTCGGGTACAGTTTTTTATCAAAATCTCTCATCATATTACCACTCCTCCACTTTTTCATTTATCAGTGTTATCACGTCTGCAATCGGATTTTTACTTGCAATTTTTATTAACCCCTCAACACATCTCTTTAACTCTTTCTTAAATCTCTTTTTAGAAACTAATTCCTCAATGTGGAAATTGATGTTTCCTAAAAGAATACACTCGCCGTCCTGTTCATATTCAAGTAATAAGTCAATGCTATTTACATATATTTCTACTAAAAATATACGTTTGCCTTCAGATATATCCGTAATTAGGTCAATACGTAATCTACCGATATATAACGTGTCAGCTACCATTTTACCCACTACCCATTTTCCTACAAGGGCTTCCTCTAAACAGTGCTTATACAGCACTTTTAAATTATCCTTAGTCAAATTTGAATTTTCAATTAATTGTTTCATAACTATCTCTCCTCTCAATTATCTTATCCATACTTCTTCTGCATAAAGCATAGCATTTTTGAATGTCATTAGAAAATCTTCCTCTGTTATAACTTGATAAAATTCTGTTACAACCGTATCATAGCTATCTTTTTGTTCAACCAAAATAGCATAATTTTTGTCATAATTAAACTTAGGGCTTTCGTTGTAAAAAGGTGTATAGCCGTCCCTTTCAAGTTGTTCATACTCCTTTTCAATGTCTTTAGCACTGCCGAAGATAAGAAAACAGTTGTTTAAATCTCTTTCGCCGTAATTAATGTATACTCTCTTTAACTCCATTTCTTTCAATTCCTTTCATAAATAGTATTTATATATTCGTCAATCGCTTGACTATGCTTGTATTATAACAAATACTTTTGTATCTGTCAAATGACGATATTCCTCACTTGGCACTGATTTTTAGGTGCTGATTATGTATCTGTAATGTAAATAATAAATCGGTTACTATTTTTGGAGCGTTTAAAGTCGTTTTAAAGCCGTTTTAAGTGCATAGGTATATAACTATAAGACTAAAGGCTTTAAAGGCTTATTTTGAGTGTAATACAGGCATAAAATAAAGCACTCATACAATGACAAGTGCTTTATTATATTTCTGATTTTATCTTTCAGTTTTCTCTGCAAGTTCCCCATTATAAAGTAAATGCGTTTTAATTGAAAATCTCTGTACTTTTCATATTATCGTCCTCCTTTTAGTTAGGCTACCTCGCAAAGTAGCCAATGTTCATTCTCATTAAGGAATTCCTCTACACCATTAAGTGAACAGTTTATAGCACGGTCAGAGTCCTCAAAATCTCTGGTTATATCGTCCATATTGTATAGCATACCACTCTTGGCAAGTTCACCATATTTGACTTGTAGCTTTTCTGCTACTTTTTCAGTTTCCTCATCTGATAGAGTTAATATTGAAATTCCTGACATTTCGTCAATGCCACTTGACGTTATAGGACAATTATACATCTTGTCCCCTCGAATGGCAACAATCTCGTTATCTGCGTTTGTACTTACCAAATAGTATCTTGTTACTTCTTTCATTTTATTTATCCTCCTTTTACATCATTAGATAGACGATACGTCCGTCATCTAACTCAACGTACCCATCATTTTCTTCTGCTAAATCCTCGCCAAACTTTTCATAGTTAAAATATCTGCTCATTATTTCACTTGCACTTTGTGTGATGTAACCTAAACCCCACGCCTCATTTTCGCCCAATTCATAATAGTCCTCATATACCGTTCCCACAACGGCTCTGTCTTTATATTCATAAGGATATGTGTCAAATATATCCTCAATATCTTTATCTGACAAGTTCCATTGTTCTTTCAAATATTCCATTTCGTCAATGGAAATCTTTTCAAAAAACTCTTTGCCCTCGTCACTTTGTAACTTCTGAATAGCCTGTTCGACTATCGGCTTTATGTGTTTTACCAAATGTTTAACGTCACTTAGTATACCCCTCGATATTCGTATATAATCTTTTATGGCATTGTATTCTTCCTCGGTAAGCACTGTTTCTATGGTGTCATAGTTAGGAAGTCCACGAATTGAAGAGCCATAGAAACAGGCACCGCAAGTAGTAAGACGTAGAACACCCTCTCTATACTCTGCGTCAAGATAGTTACAACAATCTCTGTTGTCTTTATCAATTTCTCTAAACATAAATACTTTCATTTTTATTCCTCCATTCTTAATCTATCAATTTCTTCGGGCATTAATACACCGCTCAACAAGTCATACAAATCCTCAATACCAAGCTGATGTGTTTCAGCAAAGTCAAGGATATTTTGAATAAGTCTTAAACTTGTAGAAGTAAGACTTAAATTGTTTTTTATCCATATATAAAATTCTTCAAAATTCATCAACTTCCTCAAATCCTTCCCTTTTCAAAAAATGAATATAATCTCTAATGTCTTGTTTGCGTACCACCTCAAGACTATTAGAATTTACATAGTCATAACGTGGGTTCTCAAATGTCATAAATATTTTTCTTCTGAAATCCACTGCAACATTTAGATTAAGAGCATACCCTCTTTTTACCCAATTTTTATCTCGCCAATACAGATGTAATTGAAATTCCATAATATCACCTACCTCAAAATTCCTACTTTATAAAGCACTCTGACAAACAAGTTAATTTGCTTTTCAGTAATTGCATTGACTTTCTTGTTGCCATTCCTCAATATATCATATACAGTGTCAGTATCAATTCTTGATGTATCTGATACATCTTTAATAGCTATTATTTCGCCGTTGCCCTCTACCTGTTTAGCTACTTCCTGTTCATTTTCAGCAGGTATAAGGGTACTAAAACAGCTATCATTATCTTCCAAGTATACCTTATAAATCTTTAACTCTGTCATTTTCTATCATTCCTTTCGTATCTATCTTTAACTTACAAATATATTATAGCATACATTTTAAGCACTGTCAAATAAGGAATTTCCTCACTTCAAGGTAAAAATAAAGGGCGGTTTATACCGCCCAAGTTATTATTTTATAGTTGCTTTAATTACTTTGTTTTCCTCACTGTCTGTATTTTTACGAACAGGTAATACATAAGCATAACCATATTTATTTTTAAAGCATATACCACAAGTATCTCTCTTATCCTTATCCATATAGACCTCAAAATCTTCACCGTCATTTAATATGGATAATGATATATCAAGTAAAGCCGTACTGATATAAGTTTCCTCAAATTGTGAAAATACTGTTGCATTATCTATATACAGTATTGCTTTTTTCAAAAGTTTGTACCCCTCTAACTTAGCGTCAATCTTATGTTGTGCAAAGTTGAACTTTCCGACATACATATAATCATTAATACCCTCCATAATACCAGCTACATTGGGATAAGGTCTTTCCTCGTCTTGGGGAGGTATGCCATTCGGCTGTTCCTTTGTAAATACCAAAGAACTGCCGTTAAGGAATGAGTAGTATTCCTCATTCTTATATTCAATTAGTTTTGGTCTTTCAAGGTGTTGTTTCGGTAAAGGTCGAGTAAACTGCGTTGGAGTTTCTGCATACTTCTTCATAGCCGATAACCTCTGTTTTCCTGTAACAGATAAACCGTTTTTATACATTTCGCTTTTAACACGGAAACGAAGTCCCTCTAAATCATTTTCTTCAAGATATTTTAAAACTGTTTCTGCTTTCATAATTAGTCCTCCTTTTTCTTCATATATTCTTTGATTGCCATTCTTGCATAACGTATTGCCCTCGCACCCGACAAGCTGATATAATTGATGTCGTGTAACTCTTGTGACTTGTTATTTATATAACCTGTCAGAGATATAATACTTTCTTCCTCGTATTGTGTATAACTGTTGCAGTCGGTGTATTCTACACACCAAGCCTTTCCTTCCTCACAATCTAAATAAATGGCTGGGAAGTTGCCACGTTTCTTAACAAGGTCATATGACCTTACCGCCTTACAGATACTTTTTTCATCTAACATTTTTTTCAAGTCCTTTCGTATTTAATCTTTTGTAGTCATCTCTTGACTACATTTATATTATAGCATATGTTTAAAAGAAGTGCAAATAGAGGAAAATCCTCTATTCGCTATCCAATCCGTTCTTTTTGTATAACTCAACAATATCATCTTCTGATATCCCCTCTTTTTCAGCTAAAGCCCAATCCTCACACTCATTAAATTCAGTAGTGTGGAAACAATAAGGACAGTCTTTTAAACAATCAGTACTATTACAATATTCCTTAATCGCTGTTACATTCTTAGTATCTGCATATTCCTCTTTATGCTCACTCCACCAATCAAATGCTTCCTCTCTTATCTTTTGTTCACGCATTTCCTCTGACGGTAAGTCAAGCCATTCTCTTACTGTGTCCTCGTCAAAGGCAAGCAGGTCATTTATATTAGTGTCTGTGCAACCGTCAGGGTACAAGTCCTCCAATATAAACTCTAAATCATCAAGTTTGCCATTATCACGAATTTCATTATAGAAATCCACTGCTCCTCCCCACGGCTCAAAGTCACCGAACTCACATATAACTTTTAAACTCATAATAAACACCCTTTCATAAATAATTTTTTTTCACAATCTTTCCGACTGCACTATTATTATATCATATATCAGAAATTTGGCAAATGAGCAAATTCCTCACTTTATCTGAATATTGTATTAAAAATACTGTTAGCTACATTATTTAATATTTTTGTATTATTAATCTTTGCATTTTCCCTTTTTGGCTTGTTTTTTGGCTCTTGAAGTGGCTTTTGTGCCGTTGGCACGTCATTATATATTATTGTACTTTTAAGCGGTTTACACCCCTTAAAAAAGCTACCACAAAGTGTTAAATCATAGTCAACACGTTCACTATTATTTAATACATTCAAGTCGCTTTTTGGCGGTGAAATAAAAGTTTTTTCGGCTTGTTGCGGTATACCTTTACTATTTAAACAGGACACTACCGCTTGACCTACTCCCATATTATATAGACATTCCTCAATATCTAAGTTTGGGTTTTGTCTGAATGTTTGAGCCGTTGCCTTTAGATTACTTAATTCCTTTTTAGTGTAAGCCCTCACTGCGTGTTGTATTCTGTTTGAAAGTTGGTTTAAAATACTGTCGGGAATATCTGTAACATTTTGAGATATAAAATACACACCGACACCCTTTGAACGTATCAACTTTACAACTTGTGTTATCTTTTGTGCAACACTTTTAGGCAGTCCCTCAAAAATCAGGTGACTTTCATCAAAGAATAAACAAAGTTTAGGTTTATCACAATCGCCTACTTCCTCTAATTCGTTATATAGCTTATTCAGTAGCCATATAATAAACGTGCTATATAACAAGGGTTCTCTTATAAGTTTTACGCAGTCTAATATACTTACTACTCCCTGTCCTCTATCGTCCCTGCACATAAGGTATTGCAAATTAAAAGGCTCATCACCGAAAAGACTTTCACCCCTCTGCTGCTCCAATCCCAGTAAGGCTCTTATAATAGAACTTACAGATGAAGAATGAATATTTCCGTAGTCCTCTGATAAATCTTCTTTGTTATTCACAACATACTTTATCACTTTGCGTAAGTCAGATAAAGTATGAAGTTTAAAGTTTTCATCTTGTGCGACTTTAAAGATAATGTTTAAAACTCCGCTTTGTATATTCGTGAGTTTTAACATTCTTGATAACAAAGGAACTCCGACTTCCTCGACTGTCGTTTTTATACCCATTCCACTTTCTTTGAATATATCCCAAAAGGCACAAGGAAAAGCTTCAAAATCAAAGTCGTTTATTTTCATTGCCTTTGCTTTACGTTTAAATTCTTGATTACTTCCTTTCCTCGCTATACCACTTAGGTCGCCTTTCATATCCGAGATAAAGCAAGGTATACCTTGTTGAGATAAACCCTCAATAATAACCCTTAGCGTTACAGTTTTACCTGTGCCAGTCGCTCCTCCGATTACTCCGTGACGGCATAGCATATTACTGTTAAGCACTATGCTTTTACCATTTTCGGACTTACCTATTAAAATTTTGTCCATTCTTTGCACTTCCTTTTAGTATTTAGTATTAGTTATATTATATCATATTATATTGCTTTAGGTATTCTTCTGTAATTTCCTCACAATCGTGGAACTCACATAATCCAAGTTGTATTGCAATACCTTTATTAATTTGCTTTTCAAAGTCTTTAGTAATAAAGCCGAGTTTCTCCTCAATATTGTTCTTTGAAAGCACTGTCAAAGTTTCACATCTGACGACTTGATTTTTAAATAAAAATTCACCGTCAAGACTTACCACGTTCTCCTCTTTAATTGGTATGTGCATTGGATAATCTCTGTTACTCCTACCAAAGTAGGCAACATTTACAAAATGATTATTTACATTATTCCAACTGTTTGAAACAATCACCCCTTCCCTCATATATCCACTTTTTGTTACTGTTCTTATTATATCACCACGTTTAAAAGTCATTATAGCTGTCCTCCATATTGTTCTTTATTTGCATTATAGAAATCTAACACCATTTCCGACAAATCCAACTCCTCATCAATCTCTGTCTTAGCCTTGATATACTTATCAATCATATCAAAAATATCTTTTTTACCTTCCTCAAGTTCTTTAATAAGTCCTTCAATTATAGGACTTAATACTTCTCCCTCAATTAATTTATCGCTCATTTTTATTGCTCCTTTCAAAATCTTACTGACTAAGCAATCTCTCTTAGTGCGTCAAGTTCTTCCTCGCTGAATAGTCTTTCAACTTTTGCATATTCATTTACGCACGCTTTCCATACCTTGCGTGACTGCTTATTATAACCGCCCTCAAAATCATCATAAATATCAAAGCCATAATCATTACAGAAATCCTCATAGTCATCACAAGGGTATTTTTGTAGGCAAGCCAAAACATCATAAGGCGTGACCTCATCTCCCTTTAGGTTTCCCCAAAATGTGATAAAGAAATGACTTCTTCCCCTCGATACACATACACTGTATTTTGGACGAGGTGTGTCCTCATTCCAAAGAGGGTTAATGAAATAACCTTTATAGTTAATACTTACTTTTGCACCTGTTTCGAACAGGAATACCTCGGTTGCCTTTTCGTATTCGCCCTGCTCTATTAATAGTCTTAATCTTTTTTGTAGTCTTGATAATTCCATTCTAAAACACTCCGTTTCTATCGTTTTATACGGCTTTAAAGCCGTTACCTATATATTTATATACCTAAAGGCTTAACAAGGCTTTTTATAAGCCTTGTACCGCCTTATCAATCTTTTCCATTACATCACTTTCAAGGGTATCGGCGTAAGCCTTTGCTCCGTATGCTTTTAACAAGTCCACAACTGCATTTTTTATAAGGTCTTTACACTCCCTCATAGCCTTTTGTGACTTGCGTTTTACTGTTTTAATGCACATTGTTTTACAGTCTGTATGAGGTGCATAGTTTTTGCAAACAATACCATTACCACAATCCTCAATACTCATAAATGTGGTGCTTACATAATAACCTTTTTGGCAATTCCAATTCTTGCCGTCCTCATAATCAAAGGTTACTTCAAGTGTAGTCTTGTCATTTACCTTTTTAGTTAGTCCACTTCTTACCATAAAAATCTCGCTCATAAATAGTCCTCCATTTCATAATTAATAACTTTGTTTTTACATTGCTTTTAGTGCGGTGCATATTCCAACACCTATTCCGAACATTAATAGTCCGACTGTTACCATTTTTTATTCACTTCCTTTCCGCTTGTCCTTTCCGCTTGTCTATGCTTACATTATAGCAAACTCTTTAACCATTGTCAAATAACGATATTCCTCACTTGGGAGGGAATGTGTAGCTTATGCTACACTATCCAACTCCTCACTATTTGGGTATATCATCTGTACTGCTTTTTCAGCTTTAGCACTTGCGTATAAAATTAAGTGCGTATCATTCTCAAGTGCTTTTAACCAACTTTGAATATATGCACTTGAATTATCAAAAGTTTTTTCACTGATGTTTAACATACTACATAAAATAGCACTTCCTATTTCAGCGACAAGCTCCTCTCTTGCATAAGACTTACTTCCAAACTTTCCTCCCATTTCTCTATTTAATCTTGACTTACTTCCTGTACTATGAACAAGTTCGTGGAATAATGTAGAGTAATATTCCTCGGCACTATCAAACTGCTCCATAGGTGGTACGTTTACCTTATCACAATCGGGGATAAAGTAAGCACTATCCTCATTATCGTGACTGATAGACACATTATAATTATTTACATAATCATTTACTACATTTTCGCAAGTATCTATTTTAAATATGTTGTCATTTGTTGCGTGTTTTCTTTTACTCTCTACTCCGTCAATGTCATTTATACTGAACACTCTGTAATATCTCAATACCATATGAGATACTTTTGGCTCGTCCTCATTTTCTTTATCTTCAACTTTTGCCGATTGATAATAGACTACTATATGACTTTTTGCACCTTTGTGCAACTTTGCACCTTTTATATTCTGTATCTGTTTAAATGTAAGGTACTCACCACCACCCAAAAGTAGTCTATTAATTCCTCGGTACTCTTTTCGGGTTACATAATTAATGGGAGGGTTACAAGACCAAGACTTGTGCCAAGCAACCTCACCCTGCTTTAACTTTTCTATTATTGCATTTGTAACTATTTCTGCAACTGTCATTTTAATCGCTCCATTTCATAAATAGTATTTATATATTCGTCAATCGCTTGACTTGCTTATATTATACATATTGATAAAGCACTTGTCAAATAAGGATTTCCCTCATTCCACTTAATTTTTGACTTTCAAAATATTCCTCATATTCTCATTCCTCATTTCGTCAGGTCAAGTCATTTTACATATTCTCCCAAACAGAAAAAAATTTTCCCCATATAGGCTCGCTGCCCTCTTTATCCCCCATAATAGCAACTTTTTTGTTTTCCTCACTATACATACACGAAGCATACGAAGCATAAACAAAAAATTTCTTTTTTAAAAAATCCCAATCCTCTAACACCCCCATAATAGGCGATTTTTGGTTTCCCTCATTGCTCACAAAAAAGTTTGCCGAAATTTTTTTGCAAACAAAAAGAGCCCTGAATTTTTTTTGCAAACAAAGAGCTCAAAATTTGCAAAACAAAAAGAGCACCGAAATGGTGCTCAATTTTAATTGTCATTTGGTTTTGATGTAAGTGGATTGGTGCATATATTCAACAGCTTGCCAATAAGTTTATTTGGGTCATCTATATTAACAGATAAATCAACTGTTATATCTTCAATCTCTAAAGGCTCTTTGAGGTCAATGTTATTATCCTTAACGTATTGATATACTGTGTCCATAAAAGATTGAATTAGCTTATAGGTTACAAATGATAAATCCGTTTCATTATCCAACTTTAAGTCCACCTTTTTAGCTAAGGTTACATCTCCGTGTAACTTAACTTCATATGTTCCCCTTACAATCGTAGTATCAAAGTTCATCTTCTTACACTTATCCTTTAATTCTGCAATCATTCCTGAAGTTGCAAGTTTATATCTTTTAGGTACAACGTGACTAAATAATGGCTCTCTTACTCTACCAAATCTATCACATACCGCCCAAAGTTCACCGTCTATAAGTATTACCAGCATTTCATTTATCCAGTCATCATAAGCAGGTTGTTCTTTGCGTTTTTTATATGCCAAAAATGGACAGGTTGTAAGATATGCACAAGAAACACTTAATAATGAATGTGTTAAATCACAACTACTGAATATGCAGTAAGGTGAACAATCTGATATAAGTCCATAAGTTTCGTGTATATATCTTTTAAACTTGTCACAATAGGGTCTTATTACCCCTTTTTCTATTGCTTCACCTAATGACAAAACTTCTACTTTACTCATTTTAATTTCTCCTCTCTGAACAGGGGGGGTGCAACTTTTCTATGTCCTCATTTTCACCAAAAATTTTGGAAAATCTCTACGCCATTTCCCCTCAAAAGAGGGGGGGTGGAACTTTTGCACCGTACCCTAAAATTTGTTATTGCTTTGTTTGCTCCAATACGCCATATATGTATTTCTTTGTGTTCTGTTTCTTATGATAGTCACTCAATTCTTTTATTGAGTGCAACGCTGCAATATAGTCTGAACGAAGTATTTCAAAGTATATCTTATTAGTTACTTTACCGTTTATAAGTTTTATAACACAATGCTTTACCCCAATTATCCTACCACCGTACTTGTTTACTAACTTAAAATAAGTCTTTCTGATAGGGTTATCTTCTACAACTGTAAATTCAAGTCGGTTATGATTAAACTTTAGGAATATATCATCAATAACCTGCCTTAAATCTTTGCCAAAGGTGTACTTATCCTTTGGGTCATCTGAAAAGTTTACTGCCCCAAAATCATCTACATAATTGGCGGTACGGCATATGCTATAATGTATATAACCTATGATTTTACCGTCACTGTTTATTGATACAAAATTTCTGCCGTTCCAATCGCCGTTAGGGTCAATCGAATACGTACCCCTGTGTGGGCAACAAAAGTAATACATATACTTAGGGTCATACCATATGTTATATAGCTTCTGATTTAGCTCGTCTACATACTTATCTGCCACGTCAAGCATTTTTACCACCTCCACAAGCCTGCTTCTTCGAGAGTTTCATCATTCTCTTATTCCTTAACATTTTTCATCATTTCCTTTCGCTTTTTATTGAGTAAATCAAATAAATCTCCTGTAATTGCAAGAGGGTCTGAAAGTTCATCACCGTTCCTGCTGTACGCATAAAGATAACTGTCAAAATCCCATTCAGTTTTCACTTTCAGTATAATTATATCTATACGATTAGTTACATTTGATGTTCTTCTGTATTCTACTAAACCCCTTTCAGAGCGGTATTTATGAAAGTCTAATGCTTCTATTGCAAAGTCTAATTCTGTATAGCTACCTTTAAATTTAATCAATTCTTCCAGTTTAGCACAAAATAAAGAATACTCTTGTGGTGTAGGGACAAGGTTGAGATATTTGGGGTCATTGACGTGAACATTAATGGATATACTTGTTTCATCAGTATCAACAAGGTTTAAAACTACTTCAACCGCTTTAATATTTGTATCATCAATGTTCTTATAATAGGTATAATACTTAGCCGTTTCTGCTCCCTTCACCCAACCATTTTTACTTAACTGCCCATTTATATCCATTCTTTTGTTCCTCCTTTTGTTTCTCCTCTAACTCTAACATTTTATATACAAATAAAGACGTATCGCTAACATATAGAGTAAAAGCATTTGGATATATACCCTTAGAGCCTTTCCTGACTTCTATGTTAATGCTATTATTTTTAATGTCAAGTATTACTTTCGCTTCCGCAACATCTCGTGGTGCATATTCATAGATAGCTGTTGTCTTATCACCACCTGCATAAATAAAATGGTGTTCTTCAAGGTGCTTATCAATATGACTTAGCTTGTTACAAATTTCTTGCAAAATATATGTTTTTGCTCTAAATATCTCATCTATATCTTTGGGAAGATGGTAGAAACTATCGTCCCTGTGTTCATTAGTGTGCAAAGTGCAATGGTAAGGGTCAATGAAAACTTGTGGGGTAAGGGCAACTTCTATTGTACCTAAATCTTTATAGGGTTTAGTGTATACACGTTTAAAGTTACCTGCACTAACCAACTTAAACCCATTGTTTTCAATAAGTAAATCATACTTATCTTTTTCCATATTATCAACTCCTTTTCTTATATTATAACTTCTTATATTAATCTTGTCAAACAAGGATATTCCTCGTTTATACTATTCGCTGTTTACCCATATGTATTCAAGTATGTCCCTTAAACCTAAACCGCCTTCTTCAACTGGTTTCATACAATAGTCCCATATGGCAGGGTGTGTATCTTTCAATATCTGAAAACGGTTAGGTTGTAATTCTCGGTGAACTCCAAACATACAATACATACAACCTGTCCTTTTGTAGAGAGTTGTGGTAAGCATACCGTCTTTCTCTATAATGTCACCATAACAAGTTGCGATAGGTATATTATTAATGTGTATAAATTCAAGCACATCTTGTTCTAACCAAAAGCTCATAGGCTTAGAGATAGGTCTTTGCCCCCTATTGAAAGCGTTACAACCATTCTTTAACCAATCGTTGCGTCTTAAACTACTCTCACAAGCCATTGTTGCTAATATAGGCTTTAAACAATACATCTTTTCAAAAGCCTTTGCAGGTTTCTTCTTCATAATGTCACAACACTTGCTTGAAATTTTAAAGGGTGCTTCTAACAAGCCACGCCACCTTTTCAAGCAATTCTTTGGGTACTTCTTGCAATAATCAGAGTCAGGGTCAAAGGCTTCTGCACAATAACCGTCAGGCTTACTTCGTGCAAACTCAACCTTTTGAGCCACTTCTTTACTTATGATTGGATAACCTACATCAAGTATTACATCTCTAAATGAAATTCGCTTTCCATTCTTGTCCTTAGGATAGTCAATAACAAGCTCAATATGTATATCAGTGTATGTACGTCTCAGGTACTCTACAAAGCTCTTAACGTGCTTTTTCAATTCAGGGAACTCTAAACCTGTATCAGAAAACCAAAGTATTAAATCGCACTTTAAAACACTACATACCTGTGCAGCGATATAGGCTAACACTGTACTATCTTTGCCACCCGAAAAAGAAACATAACACTTGTTATTATTATGTACATACCACTCCATTAAGCGTGCTCTTGTCATATCAACTTTTTCACTTAGAGGTTGTGCTTGAAATCGTTGTAAGTCTTGCATAGTATATTTATTCACTGTTCAAACACTCCCCTATAAATTTTATTCGTTAAGTCTTGTTATGCAGCTATAAAGTGACGGTATCATATTTTGAAATTCAAGAAGTGCTTCGTGTGCTTTATCGGCAGATGAAAAATAAACTTGATTAAAGTCCCTAAAACACCGAGTAGCCACTACTGTCGGTCTATAACCGTCTTGTGTCACTTCAAGTGTGATATAGTGTTTAGAAAAATTTGGGTCATTCCAATCATCTGTTGTGATAGGCTTATCATTAAGTGCCTGCCATTGACGTAAGCAATTATAAAATGTTTGGATATAGGCAATATTAGTACATAGCTTTTCAGAATTAAAGTAATTACCTACTTCCACATATGCGTCTATTGTTTCAGGTATATTGTCCCGACAACCACGGTGAGAATTAAGTGTATGGTCTATATACCAAAAATAAGACTGTGTATCTGTATCCACTTCATAACCTGTTTTGGCATTGTCCGACTCTTCATACAGAACTCCATTAAATAAAATTTTATTTTTCATAATTATCTTCCTTTCTTGTCAAACTTGGATATTCATTTGTTCGTAAACTCATTATAGCATAAAAATAGAGGTATGTCAAATGGAACATACCCCTCACTTTTTATTCATCAAAATCTAAAGTGACTACTTCGTCAGGCTCTGTGACTTCTTTACTTTCCACTTCTATAACATCTTCATCACTTGACTTATCTTCTGATTTTGAGTGCATATTTGCGAAAAGTTTTTCAAGAATACCGCCACCTTGTGGATTGCTTACTTGCATTGTTTCATTGACTGTACCGTCAGCTTGCATAGTTCTTGTTTGACGTACAACTGTCGCTGAACGGCTGTCATACATCTTCATTAAGTTTTGCAACAACTTTGTATTTTGGTCTATCAAAGCCGTTACATCAGCGTCCACCGTACCGTTGATAGTTTCAAGCAACATAGCCTTTTGCATACGAGATATGTTATGATTAACCATACCCTGCATTGCTTGTATAATATCATTGGCATTTCGAGTGTCAAAACCACTAAATAACTTGTGGTAGGCACATACATACCCTGCTTTATATTCAGGACATTTTGCGGCCGCTAAACAAGTGTCACAAGCGAATTTAGGGAATTTCTTAGAATATATGTTTTTAGTCTTGGACTTAACAAGTTGCGACCCTTTAATCAACTTACCTGTTTTCTTATCCCTTATCGGAACAATATCCATTTCCCCAAAAATTTCGTCATCAAGCTCATCAATTTCAGGAGCGGTTTCACCGTCAGGTAAATAACCACCTAATTTTTCAATGATGTTCTCTCTTGATAGCTCAACCTTTTCATATTCAGTGTCATCTACATATTCGTCACGCTCTTTAACTATTCGGTCAAAGTTTGTCCCCTCAACTAAAAGGGTATCTCTTTCGCCTGATAAACACTCTTTATAAAATTGAATAAGCTCCCTTACCTTATCTTCATCATCAGGTGTCATTTTATTTATGTACTTGTCGTGGAGATTGTCAAGGGTGTCAATATTCTCATTGAGATACAAAGAATGTAATGACTCATATTTAGGGTTATCCCAGTTTAGGAACGCAGTCATATCCATAACTGTATATGCTACTTCTGACATACCATCTCTTTCGGGATTGATATTCATTTTCTTAGCATAAGTTATTACTTCTTTCGTATTCTTTTCATTTGACAACACCCATTCAGCTGACGGAAAGAAATCAGGAGGTAAATTATTTATATCCACCTTAACCGCCTTTAGCTTCTGCCAGTATTGTAGGTGCTTTATGCACTTAATAACGTATTCTTCTGCCTGTTTAAAGGCATATACATTGACTTTGATAACTTCGGGTTCGTTATATTCGTCCAACTTCTGAAAATCAACATCAATAGGATAGTTTTTGATTAAAGGAAATGCTTTCTTTTCCCAGTCAACTTTATCTATCTGTTGTGTTTTCTTGCCGTTGAATATAATTAATCGACCATACATCATACCAGCTTTCCACGTTGTAGAGTCAACTGTATAAAATGGTAACTGTGCCAACTCTCTTATTCTTGTTACACCAAATCCGTGTACAAGAGCACCGTGTTTTTCAGCCGTTCGCAACATATCAATACAATTATCAAGATTAAATTCCTTATGAGTATCAGCAGAGGTAAAACCAACATAAGGGTATCTCTTACAATAGTATTCCCAGTTATCAGAGCTAAAGCCTTCGTGATAAACGAAACAAACAGGTACTTTAGTTTCAGCCATAAATGGCTCAAAATACTGTTTATTCCACTTCTTAACTGTTTCAGCTCCGACAAGGACTTCAATATCAAGGTTTGCTATTGCAAATATATGTTCCTTATGCTTTTCAGCCCACCTTAGATACTTTTCAATATGCTTTTCCCAATCCTCAATGGTGTATTCTTCAAACTTCGGGTCTGTTTGAAATGTAAAAGCACCAGAGTCAACCATTAAATGAATATCGGGATATTTGTCAAAAATATCCCTTAAATTTCTACCTGAAAGATAGTGATATGACATAAGAAAATTTCTTATACCTGAATTATAACAGGCTTCAAGATAAGCTCCATACTCTACACCTGAATAAAAGAATGAACAATCCCTTGTTGTGTCCATAATGTCCTTTAAAGAGTAATCTTCTTGTTTAGGTGTATCATTTGTTGCTTTAGCTTCTTCACCGCTTGTAACGTCATTTAGAGCGTTTACAGGCGGTATATCATTTTTCTGTATCTTTTTGAATTTTAGCTTTGCCATTACGCTCTCCCCTTTCAGCAATAGTTTTAGTTTTACAAGGTTTTTCTGCACCCCTTAACTCAACACAAGTATGTGTACAAACCATTGTAACTTTCAGATACTTAGGACTAAGTAATTTATCTAAGCAATCTGCTATTTGTTCAGTTAAATTTTCTTGCAAAGTAGGTTTTCTGCTTAAAAAGTCAACCAAACGTGGTATCTTACTTAGTCCAATTATCTTGTCACTCGGTATGTACTCAACTGTCACCTTGCCAAAGAAAGGCATTAAATGATGTTCACACATACTTTTTACACTTGTCTTTACCTTTACAGGTGTGCCATAACCATTACTCTCATAAGGGAAAGTGGTTAAACCGTTTACAAATTCATCTACATTTTCATTTATGTTTTTAAACAGCTCATTGACATACATTTTAGCCACTCTTTTAGGAGTGTCCTTATTGCTTTCCGTGGCTTTTACCCCTAAAATGGATAAAATTGCGTCTATACATTCTTCAATCGCTGCTACTTTATCACTGCTCATCTAAGTCACCCCTTAAAGATTTATCTTGTTAGCTTGGCTACGGTTGCAGGATTGTTATGTTTGCTATTGCGGTTTTTACCTAAAACCTTATTATTTATATCAATCTCTGACTGGATATAATTTTTTGCTTCCCTTAAACGTGTAGGGTCTTGTTGAATATCCATAGCTTCTTTTAAAATTCTTGCGTCATTCGCAATTTCCCATTCGGGTCTTTGAGATGTTGTTTCTATTACTGACATACTACTTACCTACTTTCTTAGTAATGCCCGCCGTTGCTGGGTCATTACTTCTGCATTTATTTACAATGCTTGTATTAACTGAACCAACTTTAGCAGGGTTAGGTTTTGTACTCTGTTTAGCAACCTTAGTGTATTTAGCAACTGGTGTCTTTTGTGGCTCAATCTTATTGTGCTGTTCATACTTTACGCCACTGACTACTGCCTCATTTTTAGGATTGCCTTTCTTTTCGTTATGCACTGAATGTGCTTGCTTATAATTCTTATCTGTTGCTTGATTAGACATAATTAAAATTCTCCTTTCTGTGCAATAAACCCCACTCACATAAAGTGAATGAGGTTTAGCTTTAATTAACCATTTGCCGCACCACTACGACCACCACGACCGCCACGACCGCCTGATGTTCTTGTAGTAGACGTTTTTACAGTAGCTGATTTTTGTGTAGTTACAAAACCGCTCTTACCACCACGACCACCTGACGTTTTAGCTGCTCCACTCTTACCGCCACGACCGCCTGATGACTTTCCTGCACCACTGCTACCACCACGTCCTGATGAAGCTGGTGTATTAGCATAAGCTGGTGTTGCCATTTTTGCCAAAGCATTGATTAGAAACTTCATACTGTTTCACCCCCTTTCAGTGATTATTTTAGCATTTATGCTTAAAAGTATTTTAGCATATTATGTTTTCTTAGTCAATCACCCTAAAGGGTTATATGAGTACATTTCATCAATTAATTTACAATCACCGCATACACCGCAAGGCTCACCTTTGGCAGTAGGGTTATTGCAACTGAAAAAGTCACCTTTTTCAATACTGTACTCTCGTGCAACATCAATAAGAGATGTTTTATGCACATAAGCGAATGGGGCTATAAGTCTTATCCCACTTGGCTTTATAAGCTCATTAAACCTATCAATGAAATTTCGGTCACAATCTTTAAAGCCGTTTTCTTCGGGAGATACATAGTTAAGTCCCATATAAATCTCTTTTATTCCCATTGTTTCCGCTATATTCATAGCGTGTGATAAAAATACAAGATTACGATATTCCACATATTGCTTCTGAGGAATAGGTGTACCTTGAAAGAAATCATTATCTGTAAGGAAATGTAGTGGCATATCTATACCATAGTTATTACCCTTTTGTAGATACTTTTGATAAATGCTCCACTCTTGATTTAAGTTGGGTTGTCCATACTTAAAGAATAGTAGTGTAAGACATTCGTTTGGATAAAGGTGCATAAGTCTTTCTAACAAGACTACACTGTCAAAACCGCCACTAAAAAGAACTAAACGCTTTTTAGGTGGTTTATGTTCTATTGGTGTTTGCGACCAATCAGCCATTATTTTCACTCCTTATAAACTGTATGTTGTATAACCTATCTTGAAATAACCAAATAGGAATACACTCAATTATTTTAGGGTTATCTGAATAGAATACTACTTTAGCACAAGTTGGATATGTTCTTAGTGTCTTTAGTGCAAATTCATAATCACTTAAATCTTGTATGTTAAACTTCACTTCATCTGTGGAGCTTAACAATGCAAGGTTAGTAAAAACATTCTTCTTTGCTACACCACTTGAAGGTGTTTTACAGTCTACTAAGTACCTAAAGCTACGTCTATATGTATCACGAGGGAGCTTATAACAATTACCTGTTTCAATAGCCACCTTATAATCGTCATTCAACAATTCGTATACTAACGGATATAATTCATTGAACTGTATTAAAGGCTCACCGCCTGTTATTACAACATTCTTTAGGTCTATACCCTGCTTAAATATTCTACCCATTATTTTATTTATTGATGAGCGTTTCTTACACTCAATGGATTGTGAGTGTCGGCATTTATTACAACCGACATCACAACCGAAAAACTCTACATAAATACAAGGCTTTCCTATGCCTGTACAATCAGTTTGCAATCCCTTGTAAACGTCATTTATGTAAACCATAAAACAGCCACTCCTATCTTACAACAATTCTTGCAATCATAGCTGTTTTTACATCACCATTTTCTTCAAAGTCTGCAAAGCCAGCTTTAAATAAAAGTGAGAAACCTTTTGAAGCCACAATACTACTTGCAATAGCAAGTGACTTATACATTTGATTAACGGCAGAAGCACCTACTGCCCTTATTTCTGTTTCTTTGCCTTCTTCAACACAATTTGCAATACAACCTGCAAGTTGTTTAGTTGATGTTGTGCTTGAAACTTTTAGTAATGTTTTATTCATTTATATACTCCTTTACAATCTTAATTTCTGCTCTTTATAAGTGTTTTGACATATTCGTACTTAACTTCTTTCCAGTCCACAAAACCAAAGTTACGACTGTCACAACTTTCATCACTATTATCCCCCAAAAACCAACAGATACCTAAATTATCTGAATGAGAGTTTAATCTCTTTACAATAAGTCGTTTCTCATTCATAGGCTTATTGAAGAAATAAATGTTGCCGTCTTTTGGTTTACTTGGAAATACCTTGTGTCGTACTCTTTTTGCCAAAACAATATCATTTGGATAAAAGGTTGGAAACATTGACCTGCCGACTATTACCGTCAAGAAAAACGTCTTGTGTAAGATATAGACTACCAATGCTATAATCAATACAATAATAAAGGCTATCATTCTTCCACCACCTTTATTATGTTATCCTTCGGTACAAGTTTTAAAAAATCTTCAAGGTCTAACGCTATGTAACTTTTACTCGTGTTAAACTTGTGGAATATAACACAAGGTACTTTGTCTTTAGGACAGTCACTCTCTGCTTGTTTAAACCATTGAGGTAAGCTCCACGTCTTAGTGTTCTTACACTCAATATGTAGCTTACAGTCAATATTACTGTCAACAGGAACTATATCACCCCTAAAGTCATCACCTTTAGCCATTTTGTTTTTAGCAAAACCACCACTTAAAGGTGTTCTTACAAAGGCTTCACCAAATACCTTTTCAAGTAGCTTGGCTATTGACCTTTCGTAGTTAGCACCTTTGTTACGACTATTTCTTCCCCTTTTCACATTTTTTTCGTGTTGCTCTTTTTGTTCTCTGCCTTTTTCTGTAACTTTTAGTTGCACATTCTTCATCTCCTATCTCTACTGCAATCTCGTAAATCATTATATCATACACATTTGTAAAAAGCAAGAAAACCGAGAAAATTTCTCGGTTTCTTTGATTAATATAAAAAGTTAAGGAGTAGAAGCAATGGAACTCAAAACTGCTTCATAATTATATTACCAAAAGAAATCAAGATTGTAAACCACTTTGCAATATTTAATTGTCAATTTCGTAGAAAAATTCTCTTGTAAAATAAGGGCAAAAATCTTCAACTTGCTTTAACAGGCTTTCAATCATCTCTTTAAGCTCTGGTGCAGCACCTGAATTTTTATCTCTTAGCTTTACAATATGTGCAAACTCGGTTATATTGACTTTCGCCGTAAAATCTGACGGTATAGAAAGTCTGCATAAACCCCTTGCAACATCTTTTTTATTAGCTAAATCTTCTCTTATAAAGCCATTCGCTGTTTTAACATATGTAATACCGTCTTGTACAATAGTAGACGGTAAAGAAATACCTTGAATATCTAATACTTCCCTATCTGTCAGTATTTTATCTTTGTACCAATCCGATTTTTCATCTTGAAAGTCTGCAAGTCGGGTACTTGCTCTTATAATACGATTATCTAATCGTTTTGCGTGAGCGTCAAAGTCATCTTGTGCTCCCCTGTGAATACCCAACACCGTAAATTCAAGGTCAATAAATCTTAATAAGGTAATATGTTTCTTACCGATTTTACACACCTTTTCAATCTCTTTGCAAAAGGTTTCAGAGGTTTCAAGGTCAGTAACAACTGCACCCCTTGTTGATGTATTCAGTTTTTCCATAAGATATATGTCACTTACCTTCTCTTTTGTAAGGTGTCTTTTGCTGGTATACATAGAGGTTATAGCTGACGCATAACCCGATATTTTATTTAATAATACTTCCATTTATATATTCCTTTCTTACTTGTTATTGCTTGTTATAAAGAGATAAGCTATAATCAAAACAAAAAACATAAGCTCCACTAAAATCTTCTCAATATTCATTATTTTAACCCTTTCTTATAGTCCTTACAGGCTTCTTTCCAGTCTATATCAACTTCAATACCTAAAGCCTGTTTCAATTCTTCGTGCAAAGTATCAATCTTTACCTGCCCCTGAACAACTGCGTCACTAACTCTGAAAAAGCTATTCATAAATTGTAAAGCTCTCTTTTTGCCAAAGCCAAACTCTGTATGTAAAACATAAGCAGGTATTACAGTAAGCATTTCTAAAGCATTTGCTGATACCTTTAAACGTAAATCATCTGTCGCTTTAGCTATCTCACGTTGTAATACTGCATTATTGTTTGGACGCTTACCCCTTTTCTTTCTCTTTGCCATTGTACTTCACCCCACATAAGATTATTCTGATAAACTTATTATAGCAAAATTGTTCCGTTTAGGCAAATGGCACTTTACCTCGTCCAGTCGTTGCAGATAGCTTTTATAATACCACTTAATTTCTGACTCAAAAGTTTTAACCGCCTGCTCACAAAGCTCTTTTGACGTGAAATAAATCGTACCAAAATCACGAACACGAACTGAGTCAAGTACAAGAATTGTATCATTAGAATAATTGTAAGTAAAGTACCACTTAGACATTGTACTTTCTTTCCAATCTTTACTGGTTATTGCTCTATCGTTGTCTGCCTGAAATTTTCGCAACATATTTTTAAGAGTAGTAGCTCTATTTACACATTGTGCAATTTCCTCGGAAGTAAAATAATTACCGCTATCGAACAATACTACATCATCATAATAACTGTCTTCTGTTAGGTTCATTACCCCATTACTTGATACTACATAATAGGTTTCACCACTTCTTGCTCTCTCATAGCCAGTTAAATTAGACTTTATAAGCCCTAATTTAGTCGCTTTTTCTTTTGAAATATTGATAAAATCTATCTTACCATTCACTTTTATTCTAAATTTCATCTTTCTCTATCCTTTCTGTATAACCGATATGTGTTTTACCTTGAAATTTATTAAAGTACCAATCTATATCTTCCTTAAATTCTTGAATAGCTTCGTTGCATTTTTCTGCTGATGAAAAATAAACTTGACTTATCATATCATACTCAAAGGATTGTGCTCTTGCTACATAGGTACATCTATCATAGCCTGTTTCCTTTGAAATTACCCACCTAATTTTAGGTTGTTCATTTGGGTTATATGTCGATATTGGTTTATCATTAAGGGCTTGCCATTGCAATAATTTTAAATATATCATTACTGCTTTTAACACCTTATTGGCAAACTGCTTATTATTAAAATAATTTGCGTAGCTGTATAATGTATCAGCGTCAATAGTATGGTTATCTACCGACTTCTTAACAGCTAAATCTATATAAAAATAAGGTTGGTTGTAAGCAACTCTACTAAAGCCTGTATCATATAGAGGTTTACCCTCTGCTGACAACCCTAAATAGTTTGCTTGCTCGTCTGTTATGTCTAAGCGTGTTATGCTTCCGTCCTTTGCCTTTACTGATATTTCCATTGAAATCACCTACTCTCTTTATTCCTTTAAAGATGTGCTTTATAACTTCTATTGTCCAACCGTCACCACACATATTGTATATGTGAGAGTCAGCTACATTCATCTTGTACCAATCAGGTATTGTCTGCAACTTCCTATACTCGTTTGGAGTAAGTTTTCTACACCTGTTTCTATCCAAAATTTTCTTCTGTGTATTTCCACCCCGACAGCCTGTCAAAGTAGGACTTTTAAAATTGATGTTATTAACTCTTTTCAGAATATCGTGTCCATTAATATGTAAGGTGGCTATAACTTTCTTACTGTTACCGTGAAAGTCAAAACCCTGCTCATAGAAATATTTTTCAGGCACATCTTTATCCATTATATCCTTTATTACCTGCTTACTGGCTAAAGGTAATGGAGCGATAGGTATGTTTGTCCAATACAAACGCTTTCTATCTTGTGCCGAAAATATATTGCTGTCAATTAAACGAGGTTTAACACCAATCACTTTTGTTATCTTAGCTATATCAGTCTTATTATTACTGTCCACATTCTCAATCATAAAGAGAACGTCAGGGTTATTATTCGCCTTTATCCATTGTAGTATAGCATTACAGGGATAGAATAACCACGATACACCTTTTAAGCCATTATTATATTCTTTCGCCCTGCCGTTGCCTTTGAAAGTGAACAGCAAGGACTTCCGAATATAACTAAATCAATCTTAGGTAGGTTACTTAGAGCGTCACCTTTGACAATAAGTTCGTCATCAACTTCTTCAACAAAGTTCATAACGTCACCTATTTGTATGGTATCAGGGAAGTTATCTTGTGTAACCTTTATTGCGTTCTTATCAATTTCACTTGCAAAATATTTATTGATTTTGTAACCGCTTTCAATTAAAGCAATCTGTCCACAACTCATTCCGTCACACAAGCTCAACACATTTAAAGGTTTCATATACTGTTTAGCCCCTTTCTAACTTAGTCGAATAAATACACCATTCTTAGCACGCTCCCTTGAGGTACTTGTTAAATAGGTTATCTCATCTATGGGTACTCCACCTTCTTCACCATATATGTCATCTGGGTAGATAACAGCTACTTCTGTATCGCAAGGAAATGTATTTAAAATATCAACCATTTCTTTAACCGTCATTTTATCCCTCATTCTGCAATAACTATTTCTATATCATCTTTGTCATTACTTTTTCTTAATAGGGACGTGTTATATTCTTTGACTGCTTCAATGTAGCGAGCCAGCGCTTCTTTTGCTCCTTCTACATTACTGTACTCACGAGGTGCAATACTGTCATCATATTCTTTTGCACGACCTCTTACATATATAATAGCTGGTGTTAGTTCTGGACTACTTATACTTTTAACCTCAATCCCATTAGACGCACAAAATTTAAAATCCCCTCGTTTAATCCCATCTCCCTGCTCCAGCACTTTCATTAACAATACATTTTCGACTCTCCAAAATTTAATTTTTAACATTTTTACATCTCCTCCTTACTTCTCAACCTTTTCAATTCTTTTTTACCTTCTGCCGACAAGTCGTTTTCGTCTTTAATATTATTAAGACACGATATTACTCTGTCATTCATCATAACTTGAAAATTTTCGTTCTTCGGTAATAGGCACTCTGTTTCTCCTTTATGGAATACGCATTTTTTGCAGTTACAAATCATTTTAATTCCCCTTTCCGTATTCTTTTATAACTATATTAAGTTGTCTCTCCTTAACTTATAGTATTTAGCTCAAATCACTTTTTAACTTTAGTGTTCTCAACAACTTTCCGTCAGCAATATCGTTTACCTTGTCAGTAGGTATATCAAGTAGATACTGTATTTGTGATAGCATAACAAGAACATCTGAAAATTTCTCTGTTATGCTATCCATTACTGTGTAAAATGGCTTTCTTACTGGTTGTCCTTTGCCTTTATAACGCATATACTTTGTTAAAGATTGAGTTAATTCGCTCATTTCTTCAATAAGTAAAAATACCTGTGCGTCACCGTATGTATCAGCAATTTCTCTCCACCCTTTTGCAGATGTCAAACCAATAAGTCCTAACGGATAAGTGTGTTTAGTTAAGTCCGAAGAGTAGATAGGGTTATCACCATACTTTGACTTAACACATTCTACTTCTGTTTCAAGCAATTCATATTTCTTATGAAACACGTCTGGCTTACAAGGGTAGTATTCGCCACGCAATCCTCTTATAATGTAATCACCGACATTTGCTCGCATATCACCTTCAAGTGTTCTTATAACTGGAACACCTTCGACAATATAGATATTTGTCTTTTCAGGTGTATTTGCAAACTGAATAATCTCTTGCATATTATCACCTGTCCACTCCATAGCATTTATTTCACAAGGTTTCGTTTTATACTTCATCTATAATCTTCCTTTCTATTAATAATTTCGTTCTTCACAAGCAGATGTTTCTTTAGCTTCCTTTTCCCAAGAATATTCCCAAGTGGAGTTAAACACTCTCCTACCACACATTGCATAAAGCCCTGTACAGTAAACCCTTAGATATTTACAACCAAAACAACTCTTATTACTTATACTTTGCATTGCTCTCACTCTTTTCAAAAGATAACATTCCTGTTTCGGTTAATGTTATCGTTTCATTAATCTTTATCTATACTGCTCCAATCAAGTCGTTGCCCACAATCAGGGCAGAAATTACATTTGTCCGAATAGTCCAACTCAAACATATGTCGACAAGTAGGGCAATAGCCAGTGTCAAATACTATTCCACATTCATCATAGCCGTCACCTTCAAGGTCAGGAACATCTGGTTTATTCCTTTTAATCATATCAGCAAAATCAACATAATCTTTGTCAGGGATTGCAACAGTAACCACCTTATCATTGCTATTAAACATAAGTTGAATTGACCGCAAACTTTCAAGAGGTAATTTATTAAGAGCATTACCATACCTTACACTCTCTTGTAAATCTCTTATCAAAGTAAATCTCTCAAAGCCTCTTACTGCAAGTGCATAAGTAGAATATAATTCAAATTGAGGAAAAACGTTATTGCAAGGCACAAAAACACCGTTAGTATTTTGTGAAAACTGTCCCATATGGCTTGTTTCAATATACTTTCTGCCAACTCGTGTAACAGGTATAGTTTCAATTTTACCATACTTTTCTGAATACCTATCCACATTTAAAAGAAAAGCGTCAGTTCCAGCTTTAAAATTCTTTATTGTTTGCACGTTTCTCACACTCCCTTCTCAGTGTTTCTGTAAATTCTTCTTGTGACATTTTATCACTATCACCCTTATAAGTGATTTTTCTACTGTCATCAAAGCGTTGCTTATTTGGAGAGTTACGCAACTGTCTTTCAAATAATTGTCTTTGTCTACGCATATATTCGATATTGTTTTCGAGCATATGCTTTTGTATTTCTTTTGAAGTCTTTACATTATGAAACATAACATTTACGCCAATTATAATAACAAATAAAGCGAAAAGAAATAAAAAGACCCCTAAAGTAATACATAAGATTTTAAGCATTGCCACTACCTTCTTTCTGACGTTTGTTCTTGTAACACTCTCTTTTATATGCGGCCTCTTTTTCAGCACAAGCTATGCACATACGTTGTGTTCTTTCAAGTGGTAGAGGTTCACCACACTTAACACATAAATGATTTTCAATTCTTTCAGCACGAGTTTTTTTAGCCCATTTACGCTTACCTGCTCTTACGGCATATAACTTTTCAGGCGACTCTTTATAGTTTCGGGCATTATTTGCCTTTCTTCTATCCTTACACTCTCTGCACGTTAAACTTCCTTCTTCTGCTGGACGCTTATGGCAGTTAGTACAGATACCGTCTTTCTTATTCTTTTCATACCTGTCTTTTCTGTATTTTTTATAATAGTCACTGTATTGTTGATAATCTGACATATTGATTACTCTCCATTCTTTTTAATTCCTGCAACCGTAAAATCGTCCAATGAAGGGTGATTTACCTTTGTATACATAGCACACACTATATTCCACAAAAATGCAATGTTATGTGGTTCATCTTCCAATCCCACCATTACCTTTGTTAAGTGCCTTAAAGCACTGTCTATAAAGCTATGTAAAGGTAAACCTTTTTCCCAGTTTCTTGCTTCATACTTCAATGCCCCATTCTCATAATGTTTTGCCAACTCCCAAAGAGTGTTAAAGAAAAAGGTAGTGTACTCACTGTTAAGTGCCTGTATGCTATCCAACTTTACACCCGACTTATAAGCGTTTAGAATTACGCCTAAATGAAACGTTGACAGTAGCGTTTGATAACTACCCAATTTTCTGAACAAATTTAATTGAAAATATATCTGTGCTATAATTCTTACTTCAAGCTCATCTAACTCCCCCTTTTTTGGTGGACGTTCTTCAATAAGCAATGTCCTAAAAATCGCATTATAGTCATCAACATTAAGTTGAGTAACTATATTTGATATTTCTGCTAAAGGTAATAAGTCAAACCTACCTTTACCCTGTACAATTTCTCTCATTGCACCTGTTTCAAAATGTGTTCTTTCACCACTATCTTGAAGTGGTGTTTTAGCTTTTATCTTATTCATTTTATTATCGCTCCTTTACTGTAATTGCATTATACACTCTTTTATCCCTGTTGTCAAATAAGGAAAATCCTCACTCCAACTAATAAGGTAGCCTTGCTAACCAATATAAAAAACTAAGCATAATAAAAGTTATAAATATCGCAAGGATTAGCAACCCCAACATATACTCCCTAAACTTCTTACCCACAATATCACCTACATTCTTCCGACATTATGCAGACGAGTTTCTTCTGAAAAATCATTTGTCCTTCTTGTAACTTCCCTACTTAATAAGAATATTGCGTCATCAATATTCTCAATTTGCAATCTAAGGATTGACAATTTCTTTGTCAAGTCAATGTATTCTTCATATAAAGGTTTTACTTGTGGCTCTTGTACCACAAGTCTTTCCTTTGCTGACTCTGCCATTTTAGCAGGTAAGTCTTTATAATATTCTATACTTAATTCAAGGTACTTTCTCTTTGCTTCTTCAACAAAGATTTCCATACGCCCGACTAAAGTACGCATATACATCTTTTGTTGAGTGAAAGCATTGAGGTGTTCACCAAGTTGTTTTGCCGTCAACTCTGTTATTTGTGCAGGTAAGCTCAAATTATCTGAATTTATATGTAATGAATTATTGTCAGGCTCAAAGAGGGTTACACCCTTATCCTTTAGACTGCCTTCCATTCGTTGCATATAACTCTGACGTGCTTTTACAGGGTTAAATTTTGGCATACGTCATCACTCCTTTAATTCCAACAAGCAATTCTATAATTGCACCAACGGCAACAATCATCTGTCTTTTTACTTGCAATACGAGGTGGTACTTCACCTTTTGCAATATAATCGTTCAGGCTCTTATAATCATTAAGTATCTCTGTCATTAAGCCTTCCGCTTCTTTGCTCTTTGACGAAATAACAAACTCTTTCAAGTCCTGTGTGTTCTTATTCTCATAAAGAAATACTGCTTCTGTAACTGGCTGTTTCAAGCGATATAGAATATTATCAAACAGATTATGCAACTGGCACTGATATTGTATCTTTTCTTCACGAGAATACTTTGAACCACCCTTTAGGTGCTGATACAACTCTGCATATTCGGCAAATCTCTTTGTCTTACTACGCTTAAACTGTAAGATATTCTTATACCTTCTGTGCAACTCTTGTCTACGTTGCTCCGCACAATAAACATAAACAAGCCCCTGTCGCTTATGTTCAGGCTTAGGCTCTTTCAAAGAGCTAAAGCCCCTATCATTTATGGACTTGATTTCAAGAATGGCTATTCTTTCAGTATAACCCTTTTCATTCAAAGGTGTTAATGCAAGCACACCGTCAGTATGCCCCTGTATATTATACTCCACATTATGTACAGGTAGCTCGTCCATAAGTAGAATACCCATATCCTTTAGATACCCTTGCAATCTTTCGTGTACCCCTGTACCATTGTCAAAGATACGTTGTGAACGAGGTGATATACTGTTAGGGTCAGCTTGTACACACTGTGTTCTTGCATAATATCTTTCACGAGGACATCTGCCGACTTGTGACGGAGCATTTACATCAATCGCTCTGTTTTCGTCTGCTTCATTAGCCTTTTTAGCTAAATACAAGTCCAAGTCTTTAATCACATACCCTTCATTTTTCATAGCGTCAAATAAATTCTTTAAAGCCATTTCTTGCACCAACCTTCCTTAAATATGTTTATCAATCTTACACTTCTGTTCAGACTAAAATTGCCTAAAAGAAGTCCGATAACAGACAGCCACTCAAAAGCGGTAAATAGTATGTAACTTTTCTTAAAGCACACTATTGCATAGACTATAACTGTTGCTACTGTAAATAATCTAAACAGCACACATAATATATTTGTTACTTTTATGTATCTCGATACATCTTTCATTTTATTTATCCTCCTTTTTCTTAAAGAAAATTCTTAGAAATACACGCATACCTACTAAGCGTATAATACCTGTGATAGTGCAAATAATTGCATTAATCATTGTCATATTAAAAGATAGCACATCTTTTTCTACAAAGAATATCGCCCCGAAAATAACCATTAGTGCACCTGCAAACATACAAAGTTTTTCACTCACATTGATGATAAGACTTAGGGTATATAATTTCGTTGGTTTATCCATTACTCTGTCACCGCCCTGCACTTAAACACTGATGTGAATATAAATGTCATCTGTACTATCTGTAATATTATAAATGATAGTACACTGACAATATTATAGTTTAAACCGAGTGTTTTATTAAGTAGCCACCCCATAAATACACTTATGCCGACAATAACCACTGACATAAGTGCTATGATTATAAGTAGAGCAAAAAGTATCTTACTTACATATGCAATATTAAATTCATCTCTGTTCATTATTAATTTCCTCCACACATTCTAAGAAGTCAGACCATTTAAGAACCGCCAACTTGTCACCTGACAAAGCCCACTCAACAATCATAGGTTGATTATGTATCATAAACTGCTTCTTATCAACATACAGACTTTCAAGTTGTTGATATATTTTCTTAGATAGCTTACTTTCAGCCAAATCATAATAAGCTACAACCGCCATTTTATCCTTACCATTGCATAAATCAACAGACATTACAGGTAAGCGGAAATTCTCTTTAAGAGCTTCTTTACTTATCTTTGTCCACGTTTTTAGTGTCAAAGGGTAAGCTGGCTTTTCTGTTACCTTACACTCTACGAGGAACAGGTCACTTTTAACGTCCCCTTTTGCCCCCCATAAAGCCCCTGACGCTGGTGTAACCTTACCGCCAAGTTCATTTGCTACTCTTTTTTCTTGTATTTGACTCTTTTTTCTTACGTCCATTAATTTCGCTCCCATTCTTAAAAGATAATATATCTCTGTTTTTCGCTCCTTTTATCACTTCCCAGTAAAGGCAATAGGAAGTGGTATCAGTGTGTATCATATCATATTCAAGCACATTTGGGTTTTGACAAAGTTCTTCTTCATCACCCACCGCCTGATAAAAGTGTTCACAATTTAAGCAAGACATAACATAACTGTTGCCTTTGGCTTTATTCTTAAAATCCTTAAAACCACGCCCTGTTATCTTCATCTGCTAATCACTCTTTCCATTACTTCTGTCTTTAACTTCTCAAAGAGGTTTTCATCTTCTGATAGAGCCTTTACAAGTGCTGGAATACCTTGATACTTATTATCCGCATAATAGAACCAAGCACCTTTTCTCTCAATTATACCCCACTCAACACCGAGCATAATGATTGACTTATTATTGTCATTGTAGTTAGGTGTAACTCCTGCTTCGTTCTCTGAATAGTAGAAGTCAAAACTACCTTCTTGATTACGGCGGTAAGTCTTGTTCTTTTCTATTTTGAATTTAACAACTTGTCCGATAATCTCTTTGTTTGTGCCTGTACCCTGCACAATCCAGTCACCACGTCTAAATCTTATAGCCACTGACTGAACAAAGCCGTTAGCCCTTCCTCCGGGGGTATTATGTACAACAACACCATTTATAGTACCACCTGCAAGGAAATTATGATAACCGTCAACCTTTATATCATATCTATGTCTTTTCTTTAACTGTTTCTTTGAAGCAAGTCTAACACTTATAACTCGTGAATATTCCTTCTGCCACTGTGGGTTATTATGTAATTCAAAATCTATATAATAGCCTTTGTACTTATCAGGTAGCTTGTACTGCATACATTCAGGTATATAAGTCTTTATCTGCTCAAAAATCAACGCTGATGACGAGCTGTTTATGCGTATCAAACCGTCTTTCCTAAAATTTGCAACAATACCTAACTGTCCCAAAGCGTCACATATTCTTTGCAATCTGTCAGGGTACTTAGCAAAACGCTTAACACTTATAAGCATTGCAGAGCTATCTGTGTCTAAACAACCGTCGTCCATATACCATACAGCCATTCCCAAATAGCTAAAGTGTCTTGATATAAAATAGTAAGGGTCACGTTGTGGTAGTGACTTCTTTATCTTCATTAACTGAACAGACGGTTTTGAGTGCCAAATACTTTTGCCTTCTGTCTTTTTAAAAGGCATTAAAGCATTTAGCTTATTCACTTTCCATTCAGCATATTCAGGGTTTACACTATCTTGCAATCTCAATAATGCAGTATTTGAGTTTTTATGTGTACTATATAAGGTACTATCACCCGACAAAGTACCATATAGAAAGTCACCTAAAGTGCCGTTTATGTAATTTTGATATTTTGTTACCAACTTATCTGCCATTGTTATATCCTGTGCTGGTTTCCAACCAGTATCAGTTAAAACTTTATGGTCGTATGTAACTGTTATACCAAATCTGCCATTCCTACTGCCGATACCTTTTGACTCAATGTGATAATATTCATCATCTGTATCTATCACACCATTGTCACGCCAGTCAACAATATCTTTGGCTTCAAATTCACCTGTTTTCTCATTCAAAGCCCAAACTTGCCCTTGTATTTTATTTTCCACAATTTCACCAATAGGTAGACATCTGCCGTCAACCAAAGGTATTTTCGTGTCATAATGTAAACAGTATTCGGGATTTCCATAGCTACCTATTTTCTCTCTTAGCTGATTTACACATATAAGAGTAAAAGGCTCATTACCTTCTCTAACTAACTTGTTATTAAAAGCCTGATACTTACGGAAAAATTCGCCAAGCAGTTTAGGTACTAAGCCCATTTGTACTGACTCCTCCATTTTACTATCCTGCTCTTTTGTCGGAGATAGTGCAGCAATAGAGTCAATAACGGCTAATTGTACAAGACCACTACTTTCCATATCTATTACTATCTGTGTAGCTTCTTCTAAGCCAACTGGACGGCTATATAAAAGCTCGTCCGTATCTACACCACAAGCTCTTAAATATTCTTCCGTTGTAGTTGCTTCAACATCAATAAATGCACACTTATAACCCATTTTTTGAGCGTTTCTTACAATGTGAGCACATTGCGTTGATTTAGTAGTAGATAAGCCACCTGAAATTTCAGTATATCTACCGACTGGTATACCACCACCTAAAGCTACATCTAAAGCCACACTGCCTGTGGGTATTCTTTTTATTACTTCATTATCACCTGACGGAACACCTAAAGTGACTGCATTGTCACCAAACTTTTTATTAATACTGTCTAACAGTCTTTGCATTTCTGCACTGTTAGACTTCTTTGACGTTTCTTTCTTTGGTGTTTCCTTCTTTTGCTTTAGTGCCATTATTCCAAACACTCCCCTTCATACAAATCTCTTATTTCATAATCGCCGTCACTCTCAAGCTGATTTATAAGAGCAGTTATGATATAATCAGTGACAGAAACATCTGCGTCCACTGCCACCTTACCAACACGCTTATAAATACTTTCGGGTATTTGACAATTTAGTCTGTGTAGTTTCACAATATTCGCTCCTTTCTGCTTTGTAATTACTATTTTACACTATGTTTTCCCTTGTGTCAAGAGAAATTTGTGCATATGCACATTTTCATTAAAATACACAAAATTTGCAAATAAAAATTATTACTTTTTCTTTAGATTAAATGTATACTCTTTACTGCGTTTCAGCCGATTTTCAAGAGTATTCTTTTGGAATGGTTTTATCCAAACCCTTTTACCACTCTTATACGTCCTATAATGACCTTTAACACCAAATGAATAGGTACACTTATTATAATGCCTTTTAACCTGCTTTTTGCCTGTCTTAACGTCACTTACGAATTTATTAAGTCTTATTATCTGCGTTTGTATAAGTTTAGACTGGGACTTAGACTTGCCTTTCTTCTTTTTCTTCTTAACTTCCTTTTCAACATACTCTACTAATTCAGGCTCAAAATTCGCCATAAAGTAGGTTACATATGTTACATAGTAAATCATACAAAAACCCAACTTTTCTTCAATGTCACTTAAAGGACGGTCACACGATATGCCCCAAGAAAAACTCACCATTCCATTGTCAGTTATACTGTCTATCTTATGAAATGAACAATCAGGTAACTTTGTAGATGACTCTTTGCATTTAAAATTGCTTAAATGTACCACGCCGTCATCTGTGAATTTCATATCAAAAGTCGCCCAAGTGCTATTGCCATATAACCCTGCAAACTCACATTCCATTGTAAACTCTCTTAATACTACTGGCAATTCATTTATTTTGACATTGTTTTTGTATAGCCAATTAGCTATAAACTCGTATGAGTCTACACTACATAGTATCTTGTCCATTTCTTTCTATCCCTTTCTACCGCTAATTTAGGTATATTATACATCATATTTAAACATAGTGCAAATAAAGGATATTCCTCGTTTCGTGAGGAATATCCTTTTGGACTACTTTGCTTCTTGATAACTGTCACCGCTATCCCACGCTGTTAGCATAGGGAGGTTTAACTCTACATTATCACCGAATGGGTGTTCCATATAAGCCTTTGCTTTAGCTATACAGTCATCAACATACTTTTCGGGGCACTCAAACACAACTTCGTCGTGAATTTGCAAAATCATATCTGCACCAACACTCTTAAACCAAGGGTCAGCATTTATACGATTTTGTGCCGACATTGTAATATCCGCTGCACTACCTTGAATACAGCTGTTTACCGACAATCTTTCACAATATGCTTTAGCCTTAAAATCGTGACTGTTTATATCAGGTAGTCTACGTTTTCTTCTTAGCAATGTTTGTACATAACCATTCTTATGTGCAAATCGTTTCTGTTTCTGCATAAAAGTTGTAATACCGCTGTACGCTTCAAAGTATTTGTCAATGTATGCCTGTGCCACTTCTTCACCAGTCTTAACGTGGTACTTTTCAAGGTACTCTTTACCACTTAAATCAATCGGGCTGTATGGGTCATCTTTCAAGTTATTATACAAGGTGTATGCTCCACCGCCGTACATCAACAAGAAATTAATTACTTTCGCTGCTTGTCTTAGGTGAGGGTACTTCTTTTTCACATCTTCAATAGGACAATCCAATTCAAACATATTGACCGCCGTTGACGAGTGAGTATCAGAACCGCTTAAAAACATATTCATAAGGTTTGTGTCTTTACTATTTGATACAAGTATATTATTTGCAAAATAATTGTGATTAACAGGTACTTCTAAGTCATATCCCGATTGTGTCAAAGATTTTGAGAATAGTCTATCCCCTTCTTTAACCTGCTCTATGGATATTATCTTTACTTCTGTTACATCTTTATGTTCGACATTCCACTGATATGTTTCCAAACTATTTTGCAAGAATTTTGGGAATTTGTAAGCCATACACTTTGGTGTATAAGGTGCTATTGCATTAAGAAAGTTTAAAGCATTATCACCACTACAAGATATGCCACCCTTAATTCTATTGAATTTTAAGTTGTATTCATTAAATTTATCACTTAGCACTTTAAAGGCTTCATCAGATAAATTCTCTCTTGCTATGGTTACATAATAACCTTTTGTATCTGAACATCTATTGTCGTGACCTAAACAACCGTCATCTAAATACCATATAGCTAAGGACTTTAAATTAAGACTACTAAGTAATTCAGCATTTATCTGCTTATGTTTTTTACCGTCCGAATTAGTAAAGTATCTCTTTAGCTTGCGTATAAATGGGTTTGCTCCTATAATTGCCTTGTGCATTTTACCTTCTTCTTGTATAGTCCCAGTTACAAAATCTTTTAATAACCTATACTTCCACATCAAATAATCGTATTGTTTTTGAGAATGATAGAATGTTAAGTTATCACTTCTTTTTACAAAATTACTATCACCTAAAGACATTCCTATTACAAGGTCTTTTAGGTCATTTTCTATGCAAGGTGCATTAAAGTAAATGGTATCACCAACTTTTAAATCACGAGCTAACTTTTTACCTTCCGTAGTAAATATGCTATGATTATGGGTTACAATAAGTCTGCTATCATCACCGTCATTTGTTATCCTTAACCAATCCTTAAACTCTCCCCTGTATTGTGGTTTATCATATAATGCTGATTTACCATTTTTCCAAAAATCTGAAACAGGCATATTTTGTATCTTACCTGTTTCAAAATTATACGACTTAACATATACAGGCTCACACTTTTGTACTAAAGTGCCTATTTCTGTTGAACCGCCGTCAGCTAAAGCTATTGGCATATTTCTTTGAATACAATAATGTGTTAGCACTCGCATTTCAAGGTTGTTATAGTCACCTGCTATTATCTTCTTTCTCTTTACTGTACAACCCTTTTCAACTGCACCGCCTGTATAATCTCTTACCCAGTCACCATTTTTATCCGCAACATATTCACTGCCGATAAACAAGCTACGAATTTGATACTTGTCATCATCTTCCGCTTTAGGTAGCTGTTGTAGGTTTGGAGAAGAACAATTATGAACGCATATCTCATTAGCAATGAAATTATGGTAGTCCCTCACTTCCAAGTCATAAACGTGCTTAACTCCAACTGGCACTATTTTTATGATTTTATAGTTAGGACTTTCTGCTTCTGACAGTACCTTATGTGGTACTCTTAACTGCTCTGTTTTAACTTTACCCTCTGCTGCTAATTTCTTTCCGTGATACCTTGCGTGTTCTGCTTTAGTCATTAGCATTAGATTAGATATTCTGTTATCTTGCTTATCACCATTCTTATGGTGTATGTGAATATCAGAATTATCACATTTAAAGAAGTCTCTTTTAATTATAAGTTGTTCTTGCTCCATATATTTATTTGCACCATATATATGAGGTCTGTTATCTACAATAGAACGTCTTAAATGAAATACCTTACGGCTATCTGTATCTTTAAGTAAATCTATGGCACTACACCAACCATTATGCGTTAGTATTTTATGTTCAGGTGTACATATCAAGCTACCTGTGTTATGTGTTCCGTCACTTTTCCAAGTGGCCTCCACACACTCTCTGTAACCGTTATCATATACATTAGTTACTTCTGATATTCGCACTCTACCATTATCATCATAGCAATATACTAAATCACCTGCAACTATATCCTTTATAGGTTTTCTACCACCTACACAAGTAATTAAAGTGTTTTCTTCAATACACGAGATACGTCCACTATCTGTACCGAGTATGTTAAATGAAGGGTGTGCCTTTCCGTCACTATAAAGCTGTTCGCTCAACCCTTCCATAAAAGCACTGCTTAACTTTTCCAACTTCTTATATGCAAGAAGTTTTCTACATAGCTCCACACCCTCCTGCTTTCTCTTGACCTTGAATGTTTGCTTACAAAGTTTTAGCAAGACTGCTGTGTTTGCTTGTGGTGCTCCTGAAGGTGTCTTGCTTATAACCTTGAAATTAAAGCTAAGGTGCTTTAGTCGGCTGTGCTCCTGTTCTGATACTGCCTTATCATAAGTCTGCATTAGCTTTTGACGTTTCTTGTCATCACTTGACTTCCACACATTTGTTTCCGTAGGGTGTGTTATAGGTTTTTGATAACCGAATAATAACTCTTGTATTTGAGCATTACTGTTGACATTAAACTCACAACCTGCAAGCTCATAAATATCATAAAGCAAATCCTCCTTATCTGCCTTAACGTCAACTTTCATCTGCTCAAGTCGCTCTGTGTCCACTTGTGTACCGTGTTCTTCCATTACAAACAAAGTTCTCAAAAATCTCTTATAAGTCTTATTAAAGATTTTATCCATACCTTCCTTAGCCATTTCGTCCATAGTACCTAAATACAAGCACCAAGTGTAAAAAGCGTCCGCTAAAGCATATGGAGCACCTTCATCAATAAGTACCATATTAAAGGTTGCTTTTTGTGAGGCCTTTAGTCCAAAACTCTTTTTAACTTCTTTCGGCACATTATTTATGACTTCTGCAAAGTGTTCTTGCTTGATACCTAACTTCAACATTGAGTTTTCTTTCAAGCCCTTTGGTATATTCTCATTACACAACCAACAAGCTATCATTGTATCATATAAGTCTTTAGTTTTTATATCTATGCCTAAACGAGCCATAACGTGCATATCAAACTTTAGGTTATGCCCAATTATTCTGACATCTTCACGTTCAAAAACAGGTCGGAGATACTGTCTTAAAACCTTTAGAGGTATATTTCTCTCCCAATCTTCTTCTCTCTCGTGACATAGTGGTATGTAATAATTATTGTAGAAACCCCAAGATATTGAGATACCTACACCCTTAAAATCTTTGTTATAACCATAAACTCTCAAAGTATTTGTTTCCGTATCGAACGCAAATTCGTCAAGTTTACTCATTTTTTGAGCAAGTGTTTTCAACTTACCTGCCGTATCTATTATATCATATCGCTCCATTACTGGACTTTTGTAATACTCCTCGTACACTACTTTCACTCCTTATATAAAAAAATAAGTGCTATCTCAAAAGAGAGTAGCACTTATTACAGATTAAGAATTTATACGTTTCTTTAGTCCTTTACCTATCTTAAAACGGAGATAGTTTTGTTTAGGAACATTTCTACGTCCACCCTTTTTATCAGGCATAGTAAAAGCGTCCCTACTATACTTCGTTAAGGTAAAATGATTAATTATTTGTAATACCCCACCTGTAATAACACTACTCTCAATAGCGTCTATTACTGCATAAATAGTCTTTTTGGCTTCTTCAACAGATACGTCATTTTTCTTTGCGTACTGTTTTGCTAAATCTTGAATACCAAAGACTGCCACACGTTACACCCCCTTTCGAGAAAGTTTGTGTTTATGAACAGACTTTACAGATGACTTCTTTGTGAAAGACTTTTTAGCAGGTTTAACATCTACTTCCTCATCTTCTTCATCTTCTTCATCTATATAGTCATTGTCATCTAATGGCTCATCATCTTCTTCGCTATCGTCATAGATTTCTTCATCATAATCTTCTTCTGACTTTGATGTATCTTTTTCTGACTTTACAAGACTTGCACTTATTTCAAGCGAATTTTCAATAATTGCATAAAGACTTTCCATAGTGCCGTCATATTGGTCTGCAAGATTATCAGGCAACATTGCAGCAATTTCTTTTTTCGTCAACTTATCTTCATCTTGACGGTCAAAAGTGTAAGTTGTGCTTGTACCCTTGCCGTTTCTCACGATTGTATAGTCACGATTAGTTAGCCCATATCTTTCGTGTAAGCGGTCAAGCTGTGTAATAACTCTTGTACCTGCAACGTACATCTTTAATGAGCCATTAACTTTCTTGCCGTCCTTGTTCTTGTAGCTACGTCTATCAAATACAAGAAACGCTCCCTTAAATGAAGGGTTATCGCCACCGTCACAAATAGAGCAATCGTCCCCTGTGCAAATAACACTGTCGTATCTATTACCCTTTTTAATGTTATGCTCCCAAAAGGTGACAGGTTCTTCTGTCAAAAACCTTACGTCAGCTTCATCACCGTCATCTTGTAAAAAGAAACGGAACAACTGACCTTTCATAGCTTCTCTGCGTTCTTCCTGACGCTTTGCTTCTTTTCGTGACTCTTTATAGCCACGCTTAAATAATTTACCCATCTCAAATCACTCCTTTTCTCTTGTTATTATGTATTCTATTTAATGGGTTAAACATATTATAGCACATTGTTTAGTGCTTGTCAAGTATGGAATTTCAATTCCTCGATTATATTTTCTGTAAAGTATGTTTGACTAAAGAAGCTGTACTGATTAGCTTATTTGTCAATAGCTCTCCCCATTCAGAGGGGTCTTTACCTTTACCGTCTACAATAGAATAATCACACGTTAAAATATCCACTCTATCTCTTAATCTTTTTCTCGCTATTTGTTCGGCGGTCTTACCGCCTGTATCATTATCAAATAACAGTATGACCTTATCACAATTATCAGCAATAAAGTCTGCTTGTGCCACCGTCATCTTCGCTCCCATAAGAGCACCTGTGTTTATTCTGCCCCACTTATGTAACATCATACAGTCAAGCATACCTTCAACAACTATGAGTGTTCTCTTAACAGGTTTTATCTTATCGGCTGGGAACACAATAGAGCCTTTTTGAAAACCATATATCTTATAACGGCTATTCTTAGGTCTGTTAGGGTCTATGTATCTTCCTATAACTCCGACAAGTTGATTATCTTGACTAAAGACTGGTATAGTTACTGTTTTATTCTCAATATCCCTACCCACTTTCCAATATCTCATATCTTCTTTATCAAAGCCACGTTTAAAGAAATAGGTATAGGTTGCCTTACCGCTCTTAAATGGTGCTAATTTGGTCTTAGGCATTACTTTTAGTTCAGCCTTAGTGTTTATACTACTAACTTCAAACTGGTGTAATTTACGCTGTTTTATACCACTTAAAGCCTTTGAGTAATCTACACCGTATCTTTCAGCCATAAACTGCTCTGCCTGTCGTATGCTTTTAAATTCATCAGGCAAAGATTTATACAAAAACCACACTAATGAGCCACTGGCATTGCAACTAAAGCAGTTAAATAGTTGTAGATGTTGCCCTATTTCATCAGGTGGTTGATAGTCAGCGTTTATTCCGCAGGACGGATGACTTTCGCTAACCGTGAATAGGACAACAAAATTGTATCTTTGAGCCTTTCCACTGTTGTACTTTTTCTACTCCAATGTAATCAAGTAAATCTTCAATTTGCTCTTTAGATAAAAGTGTACTATTCATAACTTACATCACCACCTTTGTACTTACATAGCCACAATATATTATTCCACTTATCTCTGTCACATTCAGATAAAACAAGCAATCTACCAAACTTCTTGCCAACAATACTGGTATTAATCATCTTGTTTCACTTCCTTAACTTGTTCTTTAGGGATAAGTCTATTGTAGTTATTCCTTTCATATTGTCTGCACTTTGAATAAAGCTCTGTGGACTTCAGCCACTTATTGCCGTCTGAAAAATCAGCGTATACACCAATATTATTTGGGTTAAGCCCCACATTCAAAGAAGATAATTTCTCTTTGAATAACTTAGCTACCACACCTAAATGGATACTATTTAACCCTTGTCTCACCTTTGCATAAGTCTTTATAAGAACAGTCGCTTGCACCCTATTGTCGTGTTCTTTGTCAACTTTTTCCTTAACAATTTCCCACTCAATAAGATTATCAAGTTGTTTAGAACATTTTGTCCCAACACACCTATCCTTTAAAATACAAAATGTGCAGGGAATATATTGCTCACATAAAGACTTTATTGCTTTCTGCTCATTCAATGTACAAGTTATTTTCATTCTGATTGCCTCTCTTTACTTTTACAGGCTATTATACACAAACGACTATGTGGGAAACTAACACTTACCACATCTTCATCTGAATAGCCATTCATACCGAGTTCGGCATTTATAACTGTTTCAAGATGTTCATAATAACCGTCATAGTTCAATGGTAAAACAATTCTAAAAAGTTTCATAATATGTACCCCTATTCCACGTCATCAACTGATAATGTATCATTGTCTGTTGAGTCATCTGCACCTTCACTATCTGACGGCAATTCAGCATATATCTCTGAAAAGTCCATACAAGTGAAGTCCCAGTTAAGTGTTATCCTACCACCCTCACCTTCTCTGTTCTTTATAACAGACACTTGCATTTCTCTGTCATTTATCATTACTTCATCTCTGAATAAAGATATAACTACGTCAGAGTCCTGTGCGATTGCTTGTGAATATTTAATATCACTTAACTTAGGTGCTGCTTTTGTGTTAGACTTCTTCTCGTCCAACTGTGTATTGATAACAATAGGCTTGTTTACTCTCTTAGCGAGCTTTTTCAAGTCACGAGTAATATGTGCTACTCTCAACCAATCATCTCTTGCATTTTGGTCGTCCTCCATAAGATACACACCGTCAATAAACACTATGTCAGGGTTTACTTCTTTAATTCTCTGCTCTAAAGCCATAACCCCTGTCGCTGTATCTATATACAATGGTTCTAAAGAGGGCAATTCTTCTTCCAAAAATTCAAAGTATTCCTTTTCTACTTTCGGTGGTAGCTTACCACGTTTAAATTGTGAATAATTCATACCGTCCTTATGTAATTTGGAAAACATAATTGCGTCATATCTATCCTGCATTAAGGCGGTTGACATCTCTGTCACCATTTGCAATACACTACACCCCTGCAACACGCAACTCGTACCTAAGATACATTCAAAGAATGTTTTACCTGTACCAGTTCGTCCTGCAATAGTGATTAAGCAACCGTCTATCAAGCCTTTAGTTATCATATCAAGAGCGTTCCACCCTGTGCCGATACCCAACATACCTTGGTTCTTTTTACGCTCTAAATACTGATTTTTTCTTTCGTCAGTGTTGTCATTTATTTTTACTGAATTAGAGATTGTAACTTCTTGGTCTAACTCTGCAACACCACTCTTTAAAATCTCATAGGCTTCTTCTGTATTAAGACTTTCAAGATTGTCAGCGGTGGACTGTATCAAGTCAATCAAATTATTATGCTTTGTTTTCAATATAAGCTCATTACACCAAAAAGACAATAACTCATTTGTGCCGACAACTTTTTTTCCTTTATCATTTGTATATGTATATACTTTTATGTTAGGAAATTTTGCCTTTAGCACCCTATGTGTTGGTGGCTCACCAAATTGATGTATATGCTTTAACATATAACTTACAATTCGCTTGTTTTCACCTGTAAAGAAAGAAGTTTTAATTTGATAGTCACTTACCACTTTTATATCTTTTGTTTCTATCAACTTCGATATAAACCCTATCTCTGCATTTAGTTTTGACACTCTGTCACCTTCTTCCCTTTATTCTTAATATCCTGCCAATCTTATTGACAGGCATAGTCCACTGGCTATTTACTAAACTGCGTGTTTTGTCATCATTATCAACGTAGTAAGATATTACCCCAGTGTTCAATTTTGAGCTAATAAAAGAGGGTCTTTTAACCCTCGCTATCTCGCTATATGGTACATCTTTTATAGCGTCCATTAAGTAGTCCGAATATTCATCTTCAAATATTACAAGCACTACTCGCATATCTGTTGACATATAAATATACTCAACCAGTGACTTTACATCTTCATTGACTACTACCCTTTTATGCCCTGACAAAGCATTTAAAACCTTGTCCTTAAATGAGGTATCTAAATATGTTGTTAGTGTTCCTACACACCTTAGAGCCACCGTTTCAGCACCCCTATTGGATATATCACCGTGTAACACTCTTATCACCTAACCCTCAAAATACTCGTCACGCCTGTCCCTTTCGTCAATCAAGACAGGGTAAGAGTTACCCTTTATGAGTGAAAAGATACTTGCTCCGTATATCTCTTTCACTTTTACAGGTGACAAATTTGTACAGAATATAGTCACCATTCCATTATCTTCTCTGTATCTTAACAAATCCTCAAGAATAGGTCTTACAACTTTAGTATCAAGTTCCTTGCCTATTTCTTCAAGGACTAAAAAGTCAACCGCCTTAAATCTGTTATAAAATTCTTCTTCAAGAGCAACCTTTTCTTCGGGGTCTTTTGCACCCCACATAGCAGTATATTTCTGCACATACTCTGATAAAGTCACTCTCTTAGAAGTATAGCGGTGGCGGTATGCTTCTTTAGCAATTATACAAGATAACATTGTTTTGCCTACCCCATTACTGCCATAGAAGTAGATACCACTATTCTTCATATATTTGTCATCTATATTTGCAATATAATCGGCAACATAATCTCTGACTTTGACTAATTCTTCTTCATCAGCTTTAAAATCGTCAATAGATATGTCATAAAACTTCTTAGGTATGCCGATTATACTTAGATTTTTGTTGGATAATGATTGTCTTACTGGTCTTTTCATTGTTACTCTCCCCATTCACCCATTTTAACTTGTTTCTTGCCTTTCTGCCACTCTCTTTCTTGATTACGAGAAACAGGCTTTCTCTTTATCTTCTCTGACTTTTTATTAGGGTTAAACTTATCATCTAACCATAGCATTGTATCATTAAAGATAGTATTTCGCCAGTTACTGCTTAAAACGGTCGGTTGCAAGGTTGGTATCTTTAAATACTTCTGACCGCTTGTAAACAAAAACTCTATCATTGAACATATCTCAAAAGAGCTATACTCTTGTAATAGAGCCTTAAAAATACCCATATCTCTTTTCATATTGGATATTGAGTACCTACTCCCATTCTCGTGAGCCTTTTCACGAAAGAAATAAGTTAAATCAGAGGTAGTGAAACTGTTAATATACTTTTCTAAGTCATCATACTTTCTTAGAAAAGCATTGTACTTTTCAGACTTTATTTGTCTGTTCTTTCTGTAACCTTTTGTCGTAGAGGTAATATTCATTACTCTCTCTTGTCCATATGCTTTATCAAACAAATCTGATAAGTCCGTCATTGTCACTTCCCCCTTTATTCATACTCACTTAATGTTTCTTCAAGAATATCATCAATTACTGTTTCAATGTCTTTTACAATATCAGTCGCTTGACTTATATTATCACAAGGTGCAGACAGCCAAACATCAACTCTTAAACTCTCAAAGTCGCCCATATTTTTTGTTACACCTTTTGACATACCAATCAAAGGTACTCCTGTTTTGTGAGCTTTTATAGAGCTGTCAGCTTTCGAGCCTTTTTTAAGCTCCGACTCACTGCCGTCATTATTTCTTTTTCTTACTGCCACTTCTGCTTTATTCTTCAACGATTTCTTCACTTTCATCTTCCTTAGCCTCCGCATATGTCATATACTTTTCGTTCAACTTGTTAAACTCTTTCTCACACTTACGTCCAAAATCGGACTTGTGCATATCCTTTCCCTGTCCTATTTTCACTGTTTCGGCAACCGCCACAACAGCGTCAATTTGCTCTTGTGTATATAAGCGTCTACCTGCACTACTCTTAAAAGGTGTTTTAGGTAAAATACCGCTTATTTCCCACTTTCTTACCGTTGCACTTGACCTACCAAGGGCACTGGCAAGAGAGCCGATTGTGTATAGCTTCATCTTAATTCCGTTTGGGAAAGTGTACGGAACAGATTTTTGTTGTATAGCCATTACTTTGCACCCTTTCTTCTCAATTTCGGCTTTTTAGACACACTTGCAGTAGCCTGTTGCACTTCGGGCATATCTTCATCATTAGCCACATAAATAGCGTATGTGACCTTTTCTTCGGTTAAATCTTGAAGCTCGTCCGTTGTGATGTCACCTGTGCTTACAAGTTCTTCAAGTGCTTCTTCATTTACTTCTTCCTTAACAGTTACACACTGATTAAAGCCTTTAGCCTTAACAAAGTCAAGAGTTTTCTCTTGATTTAGCTTGATACTCTTACGGCACTGCTTACCAAAGACAAAACCGCTGTCTTTAGCATAGTAATTACCTTTAGTATCTCTCTCTGCGTGTTCTTCTGCATACTTTTTAATTTCTTCGCCAAGTGCTTTCATATTCTTTTCAAGCAAACCCTTTTGTTCTTTCATTTTTTGATACTGTCTTACCTTTTCAACAATACTCATTTTAAATCATTCCTTTCACTTGTTGTTACTACAAGTTTACCATACTTGTCCACATTTGTCAACTACAAATATCCCCTACCAAACAACTTTTGGCTATTTTGTGAATTATTCATAAAACGAAAACCAAGTTTTTGGTATCTTTTTATTCTTGTCTTTATATGTCCTGACAATATAGCCACATCACTTAAATTATAATCGTATACAGTTGCTCTTTGTGCTTTACCGTCTGCAATACGCCTTACTCTGCCTACCGCCTGTTCAACAGACTTACCATTATTTAAACTACCGACTAAAAAGGCTACTTCCCACGCCTTTACATTAGTGCCTTCTGTTGACTTTGAATATGTAGTTAATGTAACAAGAGCGTCTTTATTTTCGGCTCGTGTTAAAGCCGTTTCAAGCTCACTCTTTGTGCAGTCACCATTATATATCTGTAAAGTATCTTCATCAATGCCATTTCGTTTTAAAATGTTTAAATAAGCTACACAATGTTCCTTTTGTCTAAAGAACATAATACAACTCTTACCTTTGTCGACACATTCCTTGACATCTTGAACCACTGTTTTAACAAAATCTTTTTGAAATAGCACTTGTGTTTCAATATCCATATAAGATATTTTAGGTCGGCTTTTATAAGGTATGCTTGTAAAGCGTATTTCACCGTCATTTAGCTTATAATTCCTGTCAGCATTATAATTAACCACTGAATATACTTTTTGATTTCTTGCCCCCTTTCTGACTGAATAAACAGGGTTAAAATAGGCGTCAGGTTTTCGTATGTTCACATCAACAGGCAATATGTCACCGTCTTGTGCGTCTGCACTACATTCAAAGCAAAAGTCACCTAAAAATAAAGTCATTAGTGCAGCAAGTCCGTCACTACGTTCGGGTGTAGCTGTCAAACCGAGTTTATATCTACTTTTAAACTCATTTATGAGGTCATAGCTACTTGACGGACAATGATGACATTCATCTATAATAACAAACCCAAATTCATCTGTAAGAGCCTTTAAATCCTGCTCCAAATATCTATTCAACGTTTGTACTGTTGCAAGAGTTATTTGTTCTCCAACTTCTTTCTTACCGTTACCTATAATGCCACATTTTACTTTGCCGTCAAAACACAATTCAATGTCTTTCTTCCAACCCCTTATCAAGTCAGTCTTGTGCATTATTACAAGAGTTTTTTGCTTTAATGCTTGTGCAAGATAAATACCTACAATAGACTTGCCTTTACCTGTCGGCATTTTTATCATACCCTTTGCACTGCCCTTTTCCTTATTCAATTTCAAGTAAGCGTCAGTCGCTTCAACCTGCGTATCTCGTAAGGTCAGCATAAATTTAGGATATGTAACGGCATTTGTTATTCGGTTATCTAAAACAATGTCGTCATCATTTATAAAACGTACATAATCAAAACCGACTGGGACACTTATACCACCTTTACTTACTTCATAGTATGTGAGATAACGTGGTATTGATATACTTGCATATCGTGAAAATCTCTTTGCATTAACATACGCTGGATTGTCGAAAGTAAGCATATCTTTTATTTTAATCTGTTCTTCTCCCGAAGTCTTTAATAAAATTCTATTAGATACTATTACCTTTGCTTCCTTTGTATATTTCGCTTTTTTCTTTAACTTCAAACTTCCACTCCCTTTCAGTAAATACTATTGTAGCACAACTTATAAGTCTTGTCAACAAAAGAAAATCCTCACTTCAAAAGAAATGAGGACTTTACTTTAAATGTATGTATAAATTATGAGTTTGGCTTTGTGTAAGTCTTAGCCTGTTCACTATCGCCAATACCCTTTGTCGTTGGGTCATTCAAAACGCCCCAAACGGCTACCACGATTGTCCATAGTACATATGGATTGCTGAAAGTCTTAACTATAAGCTCACCAAGCATACTCCAAGAAGTAATGTCAGACGCTTGTAAACTAAAAGCACTTCCAACTACCGAAAGGATAACAACAATAAGCTGTACCCAAAATACAGGGTTCTTCATTCTTACCTTTAAGTTCATAACATCTCACCACCTTTCACCGACTATTTTATTAGACCTAAGCGGTCAAGATAACAAATAGTCTTTAATAGGTCATTAGTTAGACCTAAGCCTTCCCCTTCACCTGAAATTACACCCTTGTCCATAAGTTTTTGTACAGACGGTTTAGCCCAATCAGGCATATTGCCGTCAACATAATTATAAACAAAGTTTTGGTTCATAAGCCACTCAACTTGTTTTTCAAGGCTCTCAACCTTACCAGTAAGAGTAGCTACTTGTTTTTCAAGCTCTGCTATTTTTGCCATATCTTCTTCACTCTCCTTATTTGTATTTGCAGGGTGTTCCCCTACAACACCTTTGTATATTGCTCTCGCAAATGTTTCAGCACCTAAATTTCGGTACATTTCAACATCAGCTTGACTGTCCACAAAACAACACTCTACAAGCATTGCCTTAGCATTGCTTCTATGTACAACGTATAAATGTGAGCCGTCTTTTATTCCCCTATTTTTATAACCGAGGTCGGCTATTGCTTGTGCTGTATCTTCTGCTGCGTCAAAAACTTCCCCTTTATATGTCCACACTTCAACACCTGTTCCACCACCTGAATTAAAGTGAATTGAGATAAACAAATCAAGGGTTTGTGCATTAGCTTTCGCACATATCTTTCGTAGATTTTCAGAAACTGACTTAGAATAATCATCTGTACAATCTACAACTATATGTCCATTCTCTCTAAAAATCTTTTCAAGGGCATATCCTACTTCTCTTGTTTCAACACTTTCGTCAAGAAAACCGACAACGCCACAACCAGTAGTACCTGATACTGTATGTCCACAGTTTATTCCTACTCTCATAAAATCACTCCTCAATACTCAAAATCTTTCATAATCAATATATGAGTAAAATCAGTATCTTCAACAGACACCTTTATCACACCATTTTTTTCATCAGCGTAAATGCAAGTATCGTTTCCTATGTACACGCCCACTTCTCCAAATTTATACAATAATGCACCTATAGGTGCGTCCTTTAGCTTGCTCATAGGAAGAACACTACCTGCACTGTAATAAAGCATTTCAGCACTTAACGGCTTATTAGTATACCATTGTACTAAACCGTCATTATCTACGCAAACTTTGTTTGTAAACTCTGATAAATCACTATCGTAATCTTTTGGAAATATATCTAAAAGACTTTTAGCTATTTCAGGCTTTAACATTGCACCCTTCATATGCTTTACATACGGAGTGCCAATTTTTGTTTCAACAAATTCTTTTAGTCCCTGCCCTGTCATTACTACCACCTCATTCCAAGATATATTCTGCTTAATGGGAGTGCTTAATTACTGCATAAATGGAGTGCCTGATGAAGTTCTTTAACTTCTTCACTTAGTCCGTCAATACGGTGATGTGCTGACTTTACGCTTTCGTCCATTCTACCAAATTTTTCAGTAAGTTCACGCTGAAAAACATCATAGTCGGACTGCTTTTTCTTTATATCATCAATACCTGATTTTATATAGCCGATTTCATTGAGAATAATACCTTCTTCTCTATTGTCTTGACGTGAGTTACGTCTTACCGTAGATATTCCAAAAAGTATTGAAAATAATGTGCCTGCTATACTGATGATAACAGCTATTGTTGATAAAGGCATAAAGATACACTCCTTTCTTTGCTTATTCACCTAAATTATAACATTAGAGAACCTAATTGTAAAGTAGTTTAGCATAAATACTTTAAATCAAGTTCTCTAATTCGTTCGACTTTATTTTCTTAGTAAGCTATTCAGATAAATTATTAATTTGTGCAACTAACTCTTTGTAGTCATCATCTGTTAAACCGCCTGACAAAACAAGCACATCAAATTTTTCAAGCATTTTTTCTTTGCTCATTTTTCCGACGGCTACAATTTTCTTGCACAATCCATATGAACGTCCGTGTTCCATATTTAGCACCTCCTATTCCGTTATCCCCATTTCCAACATTGCTACCCTTACATCTATGTCAAGCATAAACTCATCTGTATATTCGGGCAAAGACGCTTCGTATGCCTCTTTACTGCCATACTTGACTATTTCAGCTATTTCCGTGCAAGGGTCATTAGTTCTAAGTTTTATACCTTCTAACCAAGTATAAGGGTTATTTAACCTTTCAGTACTTTGTATGGACATAAGCATATGCTTATCCACAAAGTGGGACTTGAACAATCTTACCTCAGTTTCATTTCGGAAGCTATGTTCCTCTATAAAATAGTTTTCGGGGTCGTCACAAAGAGGTTTATTCAAAAAATCTCTTGATTTAAGTACCTTTAGAAATACTAAATACTCCTGACATTTTACAGTGTTTCCGTCAACCTTAAAGTATTTATAAATTGTATCACTCATTATTTGTTCCCTCCGTATCTATAAATTCAGGTTTTACCATAGAAGTTACAGTACTTGTATCTATGGTTTTTGCAGAAGAAGATGACCCTGAACCTTTATAGTTTATCCTATTTACATAACAGGCTTCCAAAAAGGCATAATCACGTAATTCAAGTTGGTGGTCGGAAGTAAGGAATAGCTTACTATTAGAAATTAGTGCACAAGTTGGTATAATTGATGTCTTAGAACTGCTACTCAAAACCAAGTCAATATGACCTGCGTGAGAACAACTAAAACTTCCTCCGTCTAATATCTCAATTTTACAACTGTCAAGGCTCGGTCTAAATCCATTAGGTGTATTATCATACCATTCTTGTGCAAATTCTCGGCAACGTATCTGCGTACCTAAGAATGTAATAGGTGAACTATGCAGTATGTAGGACTTACCGTGATTACTTGTATCTTTTTTAGTGTTAGTTATCCAACCTCCTGTCATAGTACCTTTACTGTCATAGAACACACCGTTATTTACTGGGTTTTTACCTGTAAACCAAATATGTGTATTTAGCAGTTCAACTGTACTTTCACCAAATACCCAAAAACAGTCATAAAGTTCACCCCACCCCGAATTTGGCATATCAATGCTTACATCTGTATTAATCATTTTAACCTTACATTTAAAAAATAATCTCCAAATACTCTGATACGCTGTGCGTTTTGTAATAGTGCAGTTTTCAAAAGTAAGATTAAAATTCTCAAATGCACCAACATATCCCTCTGTGTCTTTATTTGGACTGGCAAAATCGACAGCTATATCTCTAAAGATTGCTTTATTCGAAACTCCAATAGAAGTGGTATCATATCTTAATAGCCCCTGTGACCTAACATATAGAGATACATTTCCTGCTCCCTCAAATACTATTGAAGAAAATAAGGTTAATTCTCCGTCTATAAAGTAATCTCCGTCTAAAAAACGAATTTTGGCACTTGCACCTTGTGAGGCTAAATTGATTGCTCGTTGTATGATAGTTGTGTCGTTTGTTCCGTCACAAAGAAAATCGCATATAGTATCATTTGGATAAGTTATTGCCCCACCCATTAGTGTAGTTCCGATTGTTATATAAGAGTTATTCCTGTGACTATATTGAGGATAACCTGATGTACCAACACATACCCAATAAGTTCCGTCATATACAAACTCTAATATATCTCCTGCACACCAAGTATTCACTGCTTTTTGTATGCGAGTTCCTGATGAAGATGAAACGTTGTAAAAACTATTAGGTAGAAATGTCACCATACTTTTTGCTCCTGTACCTGATATATTTAAAGTTGGAGCCGAATTGGCACAAGTATTATTAAACTTAATAAACACTCTTACTCCTGTAATTAGTTTAAAGTTTGTTATACTTACTGTCTTAGCTTGTGTACCACTTGCTGTACTGCAAGTAGCATATAATGGTCCTTGCCATACAGGAGCACCACTACCATTACTAATCAGATTATACCCTGCTGTGCCTGCACTCGTTGGAGCATACCAAGTTTCACCAGCAGCCGCAGAACCATCATACCTTACAGTTCCGCCATTTAGATATAGCTCTAAGTAATAAGGGTTTTTTAATGACGTTGGCTTGTTTAATAGGTCAGTATATGAACCTGTAAACGCTATCGTTTTTAAGTCGGAAAACCACTTTTTAATCTTTCCGAAAATTGTGGCAAGTGTTTCACCACTATTTATGTTTGTACGACTTGAAGCGGCCGTAAAAGTAGGTGTTTGGTTATTTGTGGTTACGTTAGGTACATTCCCTAAATCTATGTCTGCTTTAGTGACTGTCACATCACCTGTTCTACCTTGTACAGAAGTCACTTTATTTACTTCTGCACCTTCCTCAATGCCGTTTAATCTTGCAGTTACTTCATCAATACCTGTATAGCCATTAGATATAAAACCCTTGTCTAATTTACTGTCTGCCGTTTCTTGTGCTTTTTCAGCAGCATTTACACCTTCAACCGCTTTTTCATAAGCGGTTTTTACTGCGTTAGGTGTAGCAGCAAAGCCTGACCGTGTATCAGCAGTGCTATTTATACCGTTAAACAATTTGAGGTGCCCATACACTTCTCTATCTCCTATACCATAATCCTCAGATGAGCTTGCGTGAGTTTTTGGGGCTTTACCGTCTAAAGCTTTTCTGGTGGCGGTTGAGATAGGCTTATCTGCGTCAGAAGTATCATCAACATTACCTAAACCTACTTGACTTTTTGTCACACTATGTGGGTTGTTTGTATTTGCTAAATGACTGATTAAATCAACTATCGCCTTTTTTATCTTGCCAAATAGAGTTGATAATTTCTCACCGCTATTTATTTCACTTAAAGTAGAACTTTGAGTAAATGTAGGGGTTTGATTATCTGTTGTCACATTTGGTACATTTCCTAACCCAACTTGCTGTGCAGTCACCTTATGTGGATTTTCTGTATTTTTGGTGTGTTCATTAAGAGTATTTAGGGTTTCATCTGTAACAAGTTTATAATCATCAAACTGTTTAGCTGTCACAATACCTGTAAATTCCATTTCTATTGAAATAGTTTCGGTTGTTGCTATTGCAATATAAAAGCCAAAATTAAGTAAGGTTGGCGTTACAGGTGCGGGTATCACTGGCAGTGTATCACCTGCATACTGAACAATAGTAAACAATATTTCTTCTGTACTACCCTCAAGTCTTGCAAACACACCTAACTGACCTAAAGGATATTCTTCTTTTATATTTCTATCTTCTCTTTGGTTATCAAGTTGTACTTGTATAAGAGCCTGACCGTACTGGTCTGAATTACTTGAAGTAATAGGCTTTAAACCTGTAATGTTCAAATTCTCAACAAAACCTGATGTACCGCCTGTCGCTCCGTCTGATGTAGCAAGGTCAGTACGTTCTTTAAGATACTCAACAGAAGTATTTGTATATCTGTATCTACCTGTTGATACTCTTGTTATGACAATACCTTTTGTATCGCTGTCAGGGTCATTACTTTGGTTTAAATTGTAATGACCGCTCATTCCCAGACATTGGTTTAGCAGTGCTTCACCTTGTTTGGTTAAAATCACTTTACCCCACGTTGACATTTAGCTTTCGCTCCTTTCATTTGGTGTGGACGGTATATCTGTTTCATAGGTATATGTTCCTGCTGCACCAATATGTGGCTTAACATCATTATCCATTTCAAATATAATTCCGTCTGTTTTGTATTTCACTTCAATATTTATATAAAAAGGTAGAATGATGTGTATAAACTCCTCTATTACCTTTGTACTATGAGGTTGGTTTAATATCTGCTCAATAGTATTCGCCTTTAGATACACAATTAAATGCCTTGCATATACATTAGGCTTATCTTCAATTTCACCACGTTTATACTCAAAATCTTCTACGTCTAAACCTGTTAAGGTTCGTGCCATAAACTTTACTGCTGACATTGTTCCACGTCTTTTGTAAAGCTCACCTATGTTCATAAGGAGCTTTCTTTGGTAATAGATATTGCTACCTTTAAATGTCTGTGTTTCAATGAGTTCATCATAGTCATATCCAAAACTTTTTAACAAATAAGGAAATACATTGTCTGGACAATTTTCAGGGTCAATTATAGATGTAAACTTATTTGCTACGTCTAAAATCTGCTCCCCTGCCCCCTTTTGATACTTTGTTGCCTTAGTTATACCACCACTTCCTAAAAACATTGCCTTTAGAAAGTTTAATAATGGTGGTCTTTCTTCATCAATTTCAAAATCCCTTACTTTGTATATATCAGGTAATCTCTGATAAGCAAAATCAGATAACTGCTCTGCACTTATTTCAGCCATAACCCTTACCCCCTGTTATCAGTAATTACAGTATTTTCTGCGTCAAATTCGATAATTTCCCACTTATTTGATGTAATATCAAGAGAGGTATCATTTACACCTTTTACAGAAAATGAGTTTATTCTGAACGCTCTTATGCCTGTAATGGCAGCAAATACATCAGCTTCAACATCATTTATTGCAACAGTTTGACCTGCTTGTATTTCACCTAAAAGAAAATAGTCTTTTAGCTTATCAATAACCTGCCCCTTAACTGTATTAAAGTCATATCCAGCTAAAGGCAAAAGAGTACAATTAAAGGCTACATCTTTTGAAGTGAAAGGTGTTATCTCAACAAAAGTGCCTATCAAGCCCCTTGCTTCATACATCTCTTTTAATTCAGCGACAATATCTGAATTTTCAAGTTTAGGATAATCTGCCAACTTTAAGATATTACCTAAGTCATCTCTTATCTTTGAATTTTTCAAAAGAACACATACTTGAACAGTATCAAGTAATTTATTCTTCTTTTCAGTTTCATCTGTTATTCCCTGCAAGACTTCCAAAGTAGACAAGTCTATATCTGTATTCTCGCTGATAGGGAATGATGATGACATCATTATTTGGTTAAACAATTCCATAGCTTTATCTGCGTAATCTTCTGCCGACAGACAACCCCATTTTGTTCTATAAGCGTTTGGGGCATTTAAAACTATTGAGCTGTTTGACTCTTTATCTACACCTAAAGAGTAAGCCGTATCTATATTGTATGTTTGGCTCAAGCCTTTAGTAGAAGTGTTTATCACTGTTATAGTTTCTGCACCTACATTTCCGACTGTGCCACCGCCATTACGGTAGTTTGCCACAATCTCCCCCTTAGGTATTGCACCATTAACTCCGTCACCAAAGATAATAGTTACTGTGTTGTCTTGATTTACTTCAACAGTGTAATGCTTATCTTTGCTCATAGAGTCAATAAAACTACTTTTCATCACCCATTCTTCACCGCCTACGGTCAAAGAAAAGTGACGAGCTTTATCATAATTGTCAGGATATTCTATCACATTTGTTAATTCATTAACTCTTGGTAGCAAAGCAAAGCCATTTTCATCATAATCAGGTAATGAAACAGGATTGTTTCTTAAAGTGTATCTCAATCCCATAGTTATGCCGTCACCTACACCTACTTCTTCACCCGATATTAAGTTGCCTTGTGCTACATCTACTTCAAATATATACTGCTCACTTGACGTGTCGGAGATAGTTTTCACATAGCCCTTTTGTGTAGTATCAAGTGGACTTGTTGTGTCTACTTTCAGTTCTTCAAGTGTTGTAAAATAAACTGCGTTACTTATAATAGGCTCACTTGTTCGTACAATGAAGCCTTCGGGTAGTGTCACAACTCCTTGATTAGCGTCAAAGACAAAATACTGCTTAAATTTAGCTGGTGTACTCGGTTTAGGTGTATAACCCAACATTTTGCACCATTTAAGTAAATTTGGTCTTAACTGTGCTGTTGTCAAAAAGCACTCATTTGCCTGTGCATTTTGGTAATAGCTAAGTACGTCCAATGCTTTAGCCACTGTTTCAAGTATAACCATACCTGCGTCCGTTTCGGACGTATCTGTATAATCAGGCAATCTCTCCTGTAAAGCGTCTATCATCAATAGTTTAAAACCCTTATAATCACCTGTTGTATAATCTATCCTACTCAACTTGCGTCACCTACTTTCACTTGTGTTGTCGTTGTTGTATCAAAAGCCTTAACCGTATAGGTTATTGTAGCCACTATTGCTCTTTTTACACTCCGCACGTCTACTGATGTTACAACTATATCAGGAATATGCTTAGCTATGGCTTGCTTTATTTCATATTCCAAAAGTGTCCTCGTACTTGCGTCATTTGACGAGAATACAAAAGTATCTAATTCAGCAAAAACGTCACATTCCATTGTCCTTTCACCTTGATTGGTATTGAGTAGTTGCTCAATCTTTCCGTCATAAAGGGACGTGTCATTCTTAGTCAAGGTGTTTAAACTTACTCCCCCTTTTGTATTAACGCAAAAAGGGAATTTCAAACCCACTAAACTGCTCATAGTAATATCACCTATCCTTTATAAATGTGTATTAGCTCGTAAAGTTTTATTACACAAGGGCTTAATGCACCTATAAGGAAAAATATCATAATCATAAATTTATATTGCATAGTGCTTACACTCCCCTTATTAGCCCTTTAAAGCGTCTATTTTCTTTTCTAAGATACTTAGTTGGTTTAGCACATCTACACCGTTTATAAGCACCCTACCGCCTGTCAGAAGTATACTTGCTCCACCATAGGTTATTGCCTTTGTTCCTTTTGAACAAGGTGCATTTCCCTGTGAATACCAAGTACCTACCCAAACAGGCTTACCTAAATCCCCCTGTTGAAATTCTACCCAAACACACTCTCCCACGTTTGGTGTGCTAAACTCACCATAAGGGAAACAAGGCTCGCACCAAGTAGTATGGTACTCCATTGTTACTGCTGGTACACTTACCTTTATTCTCCCCCTATTTTCAGGGTCATTTACATCAACAACATATGCTCTGTATTTTCCGTTAAAATTCATATTACACCTTCTCTACTTCGTTCATATGTACCCACGACTCAATATCTGTAAGTAATAAACACTTACCGTCAGTGTCTACACTTCCTACTTTCCACGTTTCAGCTCTTACCCAGTTAGGTACTTTCACACCTTCCGAAGCGTGAGCGTAAGTAGCTGTATCTGAAATGAAACGTACTGTATCACCTTTAGAATAATCTGTTGAAGAATTAGATGATACTTCATCACTTAATTCGGCAGGTTTCATTGTCTTACCAAAACCTGTTTTTATAAGTGTGAGTGTTTCAGACAAGCCATTGCTACTATCAATGGTTAGTTTTATCCCCTCAACATAGTATAAACCACTTAAATATTTACCTAACCCACTAAAATTTATGGTCTGCATATAGGTTAAAGCAAGTAATTCAGGTGTAGGGAGAACATCACAATCGCCACGCAAGGTGTTATACTCTTGCTCTCTGTATGTTCTCTCTGTTTTATCTGTATCAGTATTATCCTTCTTATTCTTTTGTGCTTCTGTGTCATCATATGGTACACTACCATAACCAACACTCGATACTTGTACTGGATAACCCTGTGTTTGCAAAGCTACTGTTTTCTCATTAGCGAAAAAGCTATCAGTATCTTGTGTAGAGGGGTTTATATCAGCATATCTTGTATCAATTTTTCTCGTTTCCTTATCTATGGACGGCGAAAACTTCAATACATTATTTTTCAAAGCGTCCACTCTGTAATAAAGATTACTTGACGGCTCTGCAAGAAGTCCTAAACGGACATAAAAGAATGTGTCACCTATTAATTTAGCTACAAACAATTCTCTTTCGTCATTTGCCAAACCTTCCATAAACTCTATATCTGTCTGTCCACTTTGTGTTATACTGTCCTGTTGAATATACTCATAATCTTCGGGATAGACTAACTTCCAACCGTAGCCATTACACTTTTCTTTGATAACATCAATGCTCCTCACCTTATTCCACGTTTGAGTATTCTTAACTCTCTGCATAAGGTGAGTTTTATCCAAACAATATAACTCTATGTAAGGGTTTCCGTCATCAGGAAACACTGGATTTATCTCTGATATATACCCATAAAAACAATGCTTTTCTGCACTTCCTTGAAACATAATATCAAGTGACATAGGAACATCTTTTAGGTAAATATCATCTTGTATAAACTCCATATTTGGGTCATCAATTTTAATGGTGACACTGTCTGCACCTTTTACCGTTTCAGTAAGCTCAATAGATAAAATCATTTGCTTACGGTCAAAAGGAATACTCTCGCCATTAAAACTCAAGTCCCAATATGTAGTGGAAATATCCATTACATCATTCATAATTTACTCACCACTTCCGTAAAAGTAGGTATTGTTACAATGTCACCTACTTTTATATCAAGTTCAGACTGATACTGTGGGTTAGCGTCCAATATCGCCCACCACAATTCAGAATTATTATATATTTTATAAGCCAAAAAGTCAAGGGTATCACCCGAAGTCCAAGTGTGATATGTTGCCCCTGTTGTATTAAACTGAAATCTCTGTCTTATATCAAAGATTTTCTTGTCACTTCCGTCAGGATAATAGGTAGGTGTAGAAGTATATCTTGAACCTTTATATATAGCCATTATAAAACACCTACCTGTCTTAGAGTTAATTTGAAATGTGCCACTGTTGGCGTACCACTTTCGTCCATAGAGTCAATTTTAATATTAAAATTCGTAAGAACACATTTTCTTACGAAATAGCCATAAAAAAATATCATTTCAGGCGGTCGTTTCCAATCAGCCACATTTTCCTCTGGTGTCAAAAAAGCTCCAATAAACTTCATATAGTCTTTTATTATACCACAAGGCTCTATAAGCCTATCAACTAAATAAAGCTCTACGTCAAACTCTCTTGCCTTACCTGCAACAAACTGTGTATGTGGATAAGCCATAGCAGGAGCTATATTATCCACATACTCAACTCCCCTGTCATATTCAAGAGTTTCAGGGTTAAATTGAAAACGCATTATTTCCCCTGTGTCCAAATTCTTTATGTAACCTTTAGTCTTAGCCTTACTTAACGCTAAAACTCTTTGTGTCACTTCTTGTTCAGATTTTACAGAGTCAAGAGCTTCTTTTAAGGTATTGCCCCAGTAATCATCACCTTTATTTACAGTGCTTGCGATTACTGCCGCCGAGTCCGTACCAATAGCCCTATCCCAAAGACTTCTGACTCCTGTATTAACAGTGTTTACAGGGTTAGTATAAACACCAACCCTGTCTTTTGAATAAATAGGCATTGTTAAGCCCTCCTTGCCATACCATTTCTTCTTTGCTCTTTTTCAATGTACTTCATCAAAGTTCTCGCCACTTTTTCATAATCGGCTTCACCCTTTGCATTATCAACTCTTACAACAATGCTACCTGCTCCAAAATTAACACTATAATCATTATGTTCAGTCTTAGTAGGTGTAGATGTATGTGATACATTTGATGAGGTACTCTGTGCAAGAGTTTCAATACTACTTGATAACTTATTGCTTGCAAGTTTATATCCTGTGTTAAAACTTTCTTCAACACTTTGGTCGTGAGGTATTATCCTTGTGCCACGAGGTAAGTCAACAATTTCTCCACCCTTTTCATTAATAAGAGCTGTACCGCCTTCAAAGTAATCTGTACCACTCGCAAATATACCTCCAAAACCCTTAAACAAACCCTTTGCCTTTTCTGCTATTGTACTCACTGATTTCTTAGAGGCTTGTTCATTTGGAACTGAGCCACTTGTTGTGTAACTAGCTGTAATTTTTACTGTTTTATCTTGTAATACTCCAATAGACTCTGCAAGTTTATCAACATTAGTCTTACCCGAAACAAGAGCTAATACAAGCACTGTCTTACTTTTTACGTTACCAATAGACTCTTTCAAACCGTCCACTAATTTTGTACTCTCGTCAGCACCAGTCACACTTATTGATACACTTGCAGGTGTTTCAGTAAAGGAAGCCAAACTTGCGTCTAACCCCATTAAACTCTCTTTAAAATTAAAATTTACACCAATGGTTAATGACTCTGTTGGTAAATTTTTATATGCTTTATTAAAAGCCTTCATATTTGAAGCCATTGTTTCAGAGTCCGATACAATATTGCCCGAAGCATTTAGTGTTATTGTTTTAGTGTCCCAGCTAATCATACTTATTGCACCAGTAAATTTAGAGAGATTATTAACTACTCTATCATTTAGATTATATATATTAGCTGTTACAGATATAGTTTTTGTAGAAACATCAGGTAAACTATTTATTGCTTCAGTAAAAGATTTTAACTTATCTACATCTAAGGTCGCTGCATTAACTGTATTTAGGGCGGCAGCATATGTATTCCACGAGTTGACTGTTTCCTCATTTACAGGTTTTAACTGACTGAAAACAGCATTGTTATAAAACTTAGTATCTAAGCCTTCCATAGATGTCCTTGCTGCTTCAATAGCTTTACCTAAACCAGAATATTGCTCTGTCATTGCGTCAACTCTTTGTGAGTCTGTTGTATTAGTTGTATTATATGAAGGTGTAACAGTCACTTTACTGCTATCGGCTGCTTTTTGTTCTTCTTCAACGATTTCGTGAACACCTTTATTGTCCTTTTTAACAACATCTACTTCAATATTTATTCCATTATCCGAGCAATACTGTTTAGCTTCATCTACTGTCAGTTTAGTGTCAGTTAAAGCCTGTGTAGCACTACCATTGTCATCTACCTCATATGTAACAAGGTGGTACTCACTACCCCATTGCTCAAGCTGGTTCATTGCATTTTCAACAGTATGTCCATTGACTACATAGTCAACATTAACAGTATGTTGCTTACCACCTTCTTCTGTAACTGTTTTTAATTGTTGTAAAACAGTTTCATAGGATTGTGTATCGTTGTTCCATTGTACCCTGTATACAAGTGTGTGGCTATTTTGAGCTTGCTCTAAAGAATTTATATCTTGAATATATCCGTCATAACCGTGATTTGTTACAAGATTATTGTTATTCTCTAACGCTGACTTTAACTGCCCTTGTGTAACATTTTTAAAGTTTTCAGCTTGCTCTGCCGTTGCCCATTCAAGACGTTTCTGCTTATTAGCGTCAAGTGCAGCACTATTTTCGGCTAAAGCCCCATTCATATCTGCAAGACCACCTGTTAAGGTATTTTTAGCTTTTGCAACATCATACTCTGTTTTTGCACCCCAAGCACGTAAAGCTAAACCAGCAACCATTAAAGCACCAGTAACAGGGGCAACAGCTTCCCTCACACCTGGGATTAACAATAGAGCTGATGATACAGCGAATACTGCTCCAACTATATCTGCCAATCCGTTAATTACCTCATTTTTTATTGCAAGTATAGCATATTGAAATATAGCTTTTAATTGTGGTAGTAATGTACTTGCAAGAGATTTTAAATTATCAATTAAGCTAAATAACAATGTTCCTATGGCAGTGTTTAAGTCACCTGTGTTTAAAGCACTAAATACATTACTTATAAGGTTTTTGACTCCACCAATTATATCAGGTGCATATTTTGTAATGGAATTAGCAAGCCCACTTACAAACTGACTAACACCTGCTGCAATCCTATCAGAATTTGCGAGCAAACCGTCTACAAACGAGTTAATAATGGTAAAAGCAGTTTCAAAAAATGTGTTTGAATTTTCACCTACAAAATCTATAACATTTGTCATTATTGTTGCAAGATTTTGACCGATTGTAGGAGCATAAGTCTTAATTGCAGATGTAACCGAGTTAAATATTCTTTGTACTGCGTTTCCTATGTTAGATGAACCATTTGCAAGGCTATCAATAAGTTTATCAATTAAACTTCCTGCTACGTCTGCGATACCATTTGTGCCGTTTTCACCACCAATAACTGCAACAAAAGCGTCACCAACACCACTAAGTAACCCCATAAATTTTGATACAAGTGATTGTACGTCCAATCCGTCTATGAAGTTCCTTACCTTTGTGGTAACACCTGATAAGTTATCTGTAAACCACTCATAACCCACTTTTATTTTACCTAAAAGTGTTTGCTGTTCACCTAATTTGACATTCAAATTTTGCCACTCTGATGTAGAAATAGTACCAAAAGCAAGTGCTCCCATAGTTACAGCAGCTAAACCTAAAGCTACACCGTGTAAACCTATAACCATTTTAGAAGCACCTAAAACGGCAGAGCCAAACATTTTTAAACCTGTCATTACTCCATTATAGAGTGATTGCCATTCAAACACCTGTACTGCTGTGGCTATTTGTGCTGTGACTGCTAATATAGAACCTGCACTTGCAGTCATACCTTCCCCTATGTTTCTAAAAGCGTCATTCCAAGTTTCACCTATAACTTGTGCTGCACTCTCGCCATAATTAAGACCCATTTCTATAAAATCAAGAGTATCATTAAGAGCTGACCTTATTTCCCTCAAGCCATTCCGAGCGGCAGAAAGAAGATTACCAAAGAGATTGCCACCTCCACCTCTACCACTTGCATTAGCCCAAAAGTCCTTTATAGTATCCCTTGCAAAAGTAAAGAAACTTACTGCAAAATTTCTCGCTCCCACAAAGGCATTTTTTATGCCTACTGCGGTTGTTTTTGCTCCGTTCAATACAAGACTAAAGCCACTCTTAATCAAGTTTAAACCGCCTGTTATAGGGCTTACATCAAAGCCTATCAATTTACTTGCCATACCCAAACCTGCAATAAGTGGTACAGCTAAAGTTGCCTTAGAGGTAATACCACCAAGCACTTCCATAAGGCTCTTACCAAAAATAGTTGTATTGCTTAGCCAATTTGTTGCCTTTTCAGATAATTCCCCAAATTTATTTAAAATACCGTTCACGCTTAAATCTAAATCTTCTCCGAAAAGTTTACGCATTGTGTCAGCTACAACAGGGTTTGCTGATAGAAAACCTTGTGTAAAAGACGACCACATATTTTCTATGTTTCTCTTAGCGTTGACAATTCCCTCTGCAAAAGGTGTTAAGCCAAACTTATCTGCAAGTTTTACTGATTTTTGTCCATAGCCTGTTGACATTTCCAAAAGTAAATCTTTAGCATTAATTAACTGTGGTACAAACTTCTGCACACCTTCTTGTAAATTTCCTATATTGAATGAGTAGCCAAACATTATTGCTCCAATAGCTTTTTGAATAGGGCCTCCAAATAAGAGTAACCCTGCCGATATACCCTGACCGAGTGCTTCACCCATAGATATACCGTGGGACATAACATCACTTACCATTGAAGTGCCGTCAGACATAAATTGAGTAATAGGTTGTTGGAAAGATTTATCCTTAGATTTTTTATTAAAATCTTGAATTTTCTTTGATATAACATCAATAATGTTATTCTTTCCCTCTGAATTTTTAGCTCCGAATGACTCTTTAAGAGTTTTCATTTGTGACCTAATATTATCCACCATAGGTGATACTACATCTTTTAAACCCAAAAAGTCACTCTTATATCCTGCCACTATTGTGCCCAAACCTAAACCCATAAGTCCAGTTGGTGACATAAGTGTTGTAGCTATTACTTTAAAATTGGTAAGTAAACTTGCACCAGCACCACCAAGTAGTTTTAAACCACCTGCGAGTAAGGTGCTACCACCATATGCAACAATGAAAGCACCTGCCATTCTACCAAAGGTATCAATAGTACCGCCCCATTTGTCTTGAAAGTCCTTACCAAATTTATTAGACACTGCTTCACCTAAATGGTTAAGCATAGTCTTTAGATTAAAGTCTGTTTCTTTAATCTCCTCTGAATGTATGCCAAAAACACCAAGTGCTTCGGCTATACCATTATATACACCTGAACCAATAGACTTTAATGTAGTCTTTATGGTGTTCAAACCGTCAACTAAAGGTTGTAGTCCTACATCAATTAAAGATTGTGTTAAGGTCTTACCTTGTGATAGATTATTTGAAATTTCACCAAATAAACTTTTAGCTTGCTTACTTAATGTTCCGAAAAGTCCACTGATATTGCCATAATTTCTTGTAAGAACGACTGCAAGTAAGCCTAATGCAGAGGCCCAACCAATACTTCTAAACGTAAGAGCCTGTATTGAATTACCAAGCATACTAAATATACCTACAAAACCACCAAGTCTTTGTACGTTTAACATATAGTTGATAACAGCACCACTCAAACGTAGTACACTACCCATTGCTACTAAGGCTGCACCACCTACAACAGTAAGGTTTGTACCAAACTTAATTACCTGTGGGTTATTTTTTAGCCAAGTAGTCATAGCTGGTGCTATATTTTTTATTGCTCCTGTAAACTTTTCTACTGGGTGTACCAACCCATACAGAGCTTCTGATGTTGAGTTTATGATAGTCTTATCACTAAACACGGATTTTTCTACTTCAAAAAGATTTCTCACGGCATTTGTAGCTGACCGATACATATTGTTCTCTTTGTTTCCAAATCCTATCCTATATGTAAAAATAGTCCAAGCGTCAGACATATTTGAAAGTACAATAGACCAAGTATTTGACAAAGTATCTTGCATACCTGCCATACCTGTCTTTTCTACTATTTCAATAAGGTCTTGCATACGCCCCTCAACAGTCTTATGCAAATCGTGACCTAAATAATTAGACAAATCACCAACGTCAAGAATATTTCTAAGCATTTTTGCCGAAACATTATCATCACCACTCAAAAAGTTTTGGATAGCCTGTTTCCATTTTAGTGCAGTTGTATTGGGTCTAAATGCCTGTAAATCACCTATCCAAGCCATTGTTTCTTGTCTAAGTCCTGTTGTCTTACCAATCATTTGGTCGAAGGCTTCAAGTCCTTGTGACTTTAGAGTAACAACCATACCCTGCAAATCTTCTACCTTAAAAGGTGACTTGTTAGCATAGGCAAACAAATCATCTGTTATTTTGCTTGCTTTGTCAGCGTCCCCATATAATGCTTTCAAGGTTAATTGGAAGTTCTCAAAAGAGGATGAAGTATCAACTACTTTAGACCCTATATTTTTCATTACTCCCAATACACTTTGACCCATATTCTGAAATTGAGAGCCAAGAACGCTCATACCAACAACAGATGTATTCATATCAAGTAGGCTGCTTGCAGTACCACCTATACCCATAGAGAGTTTATCAGCACTTCCTGACAAACTACTAAATGCACTTGAAGCTGATTGCATACCAGCCGTTGCGTTGTCCTGAAAGTCCAAGACAATGCTTAAACCATATTCACTCGCCGCCATATTAAGCGTTCTCCTCTCCTATTATTTTGAGAGGTATTTTAAAGATTAACTACTGCTTCTATTTTCTGCCTTCTTCTGCTTCATTATTAAATCATACCACATTCTGCGTTCACCTCTTGAAAGTTTCAGAATAGTATTTCTATCCCAATGGTATACATAAGCAATGACGTGGGCTTCTACCCACACTTCATCAATGCTTATGTAACCAATAATTAATTCCAACCAGTAGGTAGGGTGGTTTAAATAAAATTTGTTATGTTCAAACCGCCTTCAAATTCGTTGCCACATTCAGGGCACTCTACTGGAATTTTTAAATCCAAACCGAATTGATTTTCAGCCGACAACTTGATTAGGTATTCTCTATCTCTCATTGTCATCTTACGAACAATTTGCTCTGTCAACTCAAAATCGTCATCAAATTCAGTCAAATTCAATATCATAATTGTCTTGCCCTTAGCAAAATCTCTTTGAGCGATTGGAGCAAATCTGTTTCTGTCACCGTTAGTTGAATAACGAATTATACCTGTCTTATGTACATTACCTTGTTCATCTCTGATACCAACAGGCAACTCAAAAGGAATACCCCTTTCGCCGTCCCAAGGTACAACCTTTACTTCATCAACCGACAATCTTGTTGTAATGCTCTGTCCACACTTAGGGCATTTATGTATTAGTTCCAATTCTTCACCAACTGATACCTCTCTTAGTCGGAGAATGATTACATCAATATCAGCTGTGTACATAGAGTTAAGAATTTCTTCTCTGTTGCTCTTTGACAAACTCTGAAAATCAATATCCCCAAGTGTAAGCAAACATCTGCTCAAAAGTAGATTATACAGCTTTACCATAGGGCTGTTTTTGTGTCTGCTGATAACTTCCTCATCTTCACCGTTAAGAGGACGGATTGAGAAAGTCTTGTGTAGCTTACCTTTTTCGTCAGTGTAACCTGCAATCAAATCATATTCGTCCTGCAAGTCACTCATTTTCGGGGCAGCGTTACGTTCTTCTGCCACCTGTGCAATTACTTCATTTGCGTTCATTACGTCTTTTTTCTTTAATGTAGCCATTACTACATACCTCCTTAATTTTATTACAAATTCATTATACAACAAAACTCTGCAAAAGGCAATACCTAAAGCAGAGTTTTGTTGGTTATTAATGTTGTTTATTCAGACTTAATCAATCCTGAAGGACTCCAGTTCTCAAATGAACCAGTTTCATCTTTAGGAATTTCATATGTAAGATAATCATATTGCAATGTAATTTTTTCTATTGCCACGTCATCACTGGAAGCGTCAAGGTCAGGTGCTTCCCATTTTGACATAAAGGCATTATTCAAAATATATTTGATACGAACCTTACCGTCACGACCAAGTACATTAACGTCAACGTCCATTCGTGATGTTGAGTCGCTACAAGTTTCTGCAAGCAAGTCAAGAACATTCTTTGTTGTACTCAAACTTGAGCTTGTTGAAGGAACAACACCCTTTTCCATTGTTACCTCACCGAATGAAGCCTTACCTGCAAGTTTTACAGGGTAGTTTGTACAACCTTCGTGATATTCTACGCCGTTTAAGTCAGCTGAAAGTCCTGAAACCTTTTGGAAACCGATTTTAGTGTTTTCAGCCTTTGAAGATGAAATTTTACCGTCTTTAGAAAAATTGTAAAATTTAACACTGAACATAAACTGTTGTAGTGGGTCAGTTGCTGTGCTATGCACATATGCTTCTGACTTTGGAAGTGCTTTTAAAAGAGCTGTGATGTTCATAAGTTCAAATCTCCTTTCTACTGCATTGAACGAGAAAGGTTGATTATAATAAATTCTGCACAATCTTTCTCTCTGTATTTAACAGTTGCATTTAATTCTTTCTTTGCAATGCTATTAGCCGTATTGGTTGTAGCGTCACAAATTACTGAAAAGGCTTCTGCCTCTGTTGAGCCTTCAAAACTGTTTGCTTCCCATAGACTCTTTAGGTAAGATGAAATGCTACGTCTTACGCTACTCCAAGTAGTTGGGTTATTTGGCTCAAAGATGTACTGTTGTAGCAAATCTTCAAGGTCACGAGTGATAAGTGTTTCAAGCAAAATACTTGAAATATATCTGCCATTCTCAAATAGAGAACGTCCACCCCAAATACAAATGCCATATTGTTTCTTATCCATTAGGCAAGAAACATTTAAGTCATTTAGCTTACCTGCGGTTGTCTTATCAAGAATAGTTGAAAGTCCGATTGCTCCTGTAAGTGTTGCGTTTGTACCTGCTGGTACTTTAGCATAGCCATATTCAAGAGTCATACGAATAATCGTACCTTGTACCTTACCTACGTTTGGTACAGTCTTTGCTTCATAAGTGATAGGGTCAGTAATTGTTACCCAAGGGTAATAGTAGTTACCTCTACCCTTATCTAAGAAAGCAATTTCTTCAACAACTGTATCACTTGTAGCCGTTTCAGACTCTGTACACAAGATTGCGTGTATTCTTGTGTTTTCTGTACAGTATTCCAAAAGGTGCTTACTATCTGTCTTTGTAGCGTCAACAATAGACAGCATTGTTACATCATCAATTACATCAAAATTCTTTAAAATTGTCTTGTAATCAGCGATATTACCACTATCTTTACCACCTGATAAAGCTGTGGCTGCTGTCACTTCAAGAGTTACCTCACCTGTTGATGTAACCTTGATATACTCACTGCTATTGTTTATAGCAGCGATAACAGTATCGTTTGTAACTGATGTGAATGTTTCAACAAGAGAGTCACTATTAGCCTGTTCACCGAAATAAACCTTTACGTCAAAAGTACTACCTACTGTTGAAGTAGCAACTTCAACGAATACCTTTCCGTCACTCCAAGCACCTGTGTCAACAGTTGTCACTGTCATACCACTTATAGTGTTTGTAGAAACTGTATCTTTTCCGTCTGACGCACTCAAAACGTAACAGTCGCTACCGCCGTTCTGAAAGAAATCATAAACTGCATAAGCAAGATAGCTTGAAGATGTAAAAGGACTTGTTAGTCCGTTTGCAAATGCTTCAATGTACTCTTGCCAAGATGTAATAAGCACTGGCGTGTTTTTTACACCACGTTCAGCCTTACCAATAAAGCCACCAATATACGAAGATGACTCTGTTGCTGGAGCTGTAACGACAGTCTGACGATTTACATACACGTCAGGATATGAATACTTTGCATTAGCCATTTTTATTACCTCCATTATTATTTTTCTGTGACTTAGTGTTATTCTTCTTAGTCGTCACTTTTTCAGAAGAAGAATTATCAGCAGCCTGCTGTGTTTCGACAGTTACCGAAACAGGTACAGGCTTTGCTTTTGGTTTAATGATTAAAAGCCTTCCAGCTTTTACTTCATTGTATATCACCTTTGTAATAAGGTGTTCTTCAACCTCAACCTTTTCATAGGCACTTATGCGAAGTGCTGTGTAATCTTTCAATGATAGATTATGAGGTTTATTTGCAATATCCTTAATAAAAACTTTAGACATTTAGAAGCCCTCCTTACTTAGTATTACTGTTTCAATCAAACCACTATGCTCATTATAAGTCCTGCCTAAATAGCCTTGTATTGAGTAAGTAATGGTTGAGTGTATATCTTTGTCACCTTGTGTCAAAGTATCTCTACGCCTTAAAATATCCTTTTGAATACATAAAACGCTTGTAAGATTGCCTATTGAATTTCTTACAGGTAAATTAAAGAATTTACCCCTACTATAAGGTGGTAAACTCTGTAACCACTTCTTAGACATATTATCCACATCTGTCCAAGTTTTACCCCAAAAGTCAATTTGGTAATACATATCAAAAGGTATAGGCAAGTAGTAATTTATTGCTTCCTTTGTTTCCTTATTGACATATGTATATTCGACATTATCTGTCCTGTCGGTGTTTGACAAGTCCATAAGATTATACCAAGTAATACAAGGATATGCTTCTAATTTAAGAGTTTCATCAGGCTTTCTCATCTGAACAGGCACTTTATAGAGGCTACCATTGCGGTCAAGAACGACAGCTTTTTGAGTATAAACCATAAGTGCTCTGTTTATTTCATCTTTCCAAACCGAAGCTACTTCCATTATTACTCACCCACTGCCCTTTCCAAAATCTCATTGGCTCTTGCCTTTACGTCAGCCTCACACCGCTCCCAAGCCTTTTGAAATAAAGGTCGTGCTGGTGCTTTACTTGTGCCACCGTCTACCCAACTTACAACCTGTTGGTCGCCACTAAGCATTATGATATAACCGCCACGTCCTGCTGACATAGCAACTGCTTCACCTGTTGTCCTATCTTGTGTACCGTCAACCCAAGGTGTTGAGCTACCTTTTAATCTTACTGTAATCGGAGAGTTTGCTACAAAGTCACCACTCTCTTTAGTAGCATTTACAGCGTCAACAACTATTTGTGCAAGCTCGTCCATAGCGTCAGCTATTTCAGCTCCTGCACCTGCCAACTGGTTTAAAGCAATACCACAAGCGTCCCATTCACCTGCCTTATGAAACACAAAACCTGCTTTAGCAAACTGTCCTGTGTTTCCCCAAGCACGTCTAAAACTCATAACTCGTCACCCCAGTCAGTGCCGTCATAATTAACTTCACAATCACGTCCGTAATCTGTTTCGTCAAATATTTCACGGCAATAAAACTTGTAAACAATGTATGTGTTATTTATTTGTGTTCGTGGTTGTACACGAACAATCTCAAAGTCCATATTGTTAAATACAAACTTTCCTTTTCTCATTTCTGCTATATCCTTAGCTGTAACAGCAATATTATTGTCCCAAAAACTTTGAGTAGGAACAGTTATCTTAGCTGTGAGGTAGGTACGATTTACCGCCTTTTCACCCTCTTTAGCTTCCAACTGAACCCTTGCCGTTAAGTAAACAGGCTCTTTGTAGATTTTCTGTGTTGTTTCGCCGTAAGGGTTTATATCAGTCTTTTCTCTGTCCAAAAAGTAAAAGGGTACTTCTTGAGAGAAAATCTCTTGGTAAACTTCAAGCACACCGTCCAAAAAGGCTCTTTCATTCAAGTCAGTTATTTCAGGTATTTTACCCATAACTTCTCACCCCCCTATAATGATACTTCTTCTACATCATCAGGTGTATCTGTATCATCAGGTATGATTGCAGTCAACTCTGAATAAGCAGAACGTCCTGTCCAATCAAGTAAGCGTACAAGTATATAATAAGTTGCACCTTTTTCACAATTCACTATTCTACAACGCTTCTTATGAGGGTCAGTAATGGTTGATACCTTTTTAGCTAAAGGTGATATTTCACCAGTTAAAGCATAATTGTCAGCTATCGGAGATGTTGATACATAAATCTCATAGCATAAGTGCCTATCATATGTTGCTTTCCAAGATATTTCTACTGAACTATCTTCCACCGAGTCAATTTTAGCTTTTAATGTAGGCATTTTTGCCTTTTCATAGTTATAAGGTGTATAGTATCTATTAGATAAATAGGTACTTGCGGAGCAGAGAGTATTACTCCCTGCACCACCTTCATCTAAATATTTGTCCCAATCTCCGTCCATAGCATTTACTAAGGTCATATAATGGTTAAACCATTGAGATTTTTTCAAATAGTTATTGTCATCTGCACCTATATCTACGTAGTTAGCGTGACGTATAGCTAAAGCTAAGTACAACTCACGCCTTGCCAAAATTGACAGAGGGTACATATATTCTTCGGGAAAGTCACTTAAATCTTCATCTGCAAAGGCTCTTGTCCTTGCAAGGTTAAGGTATAGTGTTAAATCTTCATCAGACAGTTTTAGATACAATTCGTCACGTTCAGTGCTATCTTCTAACTGAACATTAACACTCAAACGCAAATATCTTATCAAATCTGCTGTTGTCATAACATATCACCCCTACCTTAATTAGAATGGTCTAAGCATATCTCCTCTTTGAAGTATATCCTTAACATTTTGTGGCACTTCAACAATTACACCCTTCTTTAGATGATAATATGTGCCACCGATACAACAGTCATAATCAGTAGCTGGACACACCTTTACAGGTTTAGTGCCTGCTACAATGCCTGTATTTTCTTCCTTAGCCTTTTGTTCCACCTTTGTAGGAACATTAAACTCTGCATTACCTTTTGTTTCTTCTGCTTTTGTAGTTTCAGCTACTTCTGCATTTTCAACAACTTCTGTATTTTCAGCGTCTGCCTTAGGCTTTTTAACGATTTTACCTGCCATTTTTATTTCCTCCTAAACAACAATTATAACACGATTAAATCCGAAATTTTAGGCTGTTTCAATAACTACGCCATACTTATCGTGGAGCAAACCTGTACCAAAGATTGAGTACCAGCCAAGACTTCTCTTTCTTCCGAAGTCCTCAACACCGTTATCTCTTAGTTCAACAGATAGTGCTGTTGCAATACCATAGTAAGCGTCACCAAATAGTAGAGCTTGATATACAGGAACAGCGTTCTGTGAACCTTCTTCACCTGCACCTTTAACAAGGTCAGCATTGTATGACTCCTCTGTTTCTGCTGCTGCACCATTGCACATAAGAGTTGTTTCAATAAATCTTACATCATCAATTCTGCCGATTTCACCTGTAAATAGTTGCATAGGTGCACCATAATTTGAAGCATTTACCCAAGCTGGGTCATCTCTTAGAGTACGGCTCTGATGTGGGTGTACAAAACAAATCCAGTTTGTACCTTGATACTTTGGAGCGTCTGCTGTTGAAAGAATTTCAACTGCGTCCTTAATTGTTGCAACATTCAAAGTATCTGTTGCTGTAAGACTTGCTCTTGTAGTTTTCTTACCGCCGTAAACAACATTCTTTGTGTTTGAAAGAGCTGTATCTCTCAATTCACAATCAACTGTAATCGCATAGTCACGAGAAAGTAGAGTTGTCATTTCAGCCATAATATCATCAAAAGATGACTGAATTAGCTTTTCAGTCGTACTTACTGCATTACCGTATTCTGTTACAGTAATTTGCTTTGTTGAACCTGACATTGCTTGTGTTGTCATATTCTGCATTTCTTTCAATGCACCGCCACGCTTTAGGTTATCATATGTAAGCATAGTGATTGTAAGACCTGCATTTACACCAAGTTCTGTTTTCTTTGTAGCAAACTGCAAGAAACGCATTACAGGTAGTGCCTTAAATTCAATTTCCTTTGAATAAACTGTTCTGATAGCGTCACTGAAAACAACACCGCCGTTTTCAGTAGCACCTGCTGTTGTTACTTTTGAGTCTGCATATGCCTTCATTGCGTTTTTTGCCAACGCCTTAGACATAAAACTCTTAAAAATAGATTTCTTGTTAAACATTTTAAGATTTCCTCCTTTAATTTTTATCTCAATCCCATTTTCTTACGCCATTCAGCATATTCTGGTGACGCTGGGTCAAGATTTCTCACATCTTCTAAACTTGTGTCCCCAAACGTATTCATTGGATTTTGTGGGTTTACACTTGGTACTGACGGCTTTGTGTCACCCGAAGGATTTTTTTTCGGAGTTGGGGTGCTTACTACACCCATTTGCTCTTTAGCCTTTTGAGTTAGCTCTTTAGCCTTTTCAATCGAAGCGTCAATCTCCTCTTTCGTAGCACCTGTAACTGTTTCCATAAACATAGGTAAGATAGCGTCTTTGACTTCATCTTTAACAAGTTGTTCAGTTCTGTAAAGTTTAACTTCATATTCTTGCTCAACTTGTTGCCTGATTGTTTCTTCATCAGTTGACTGCTGCTTTAATGTTTCAATAGTGCCTTCAAGTTCCTTAATCTTATTCTTCAAGGTTGTAACTTCTTCACTATCGCCGCCATTTTTCAAATTGTCAATTTCAGCCTTTAAAGTACCTGCTTCTAACAAATTCTTGTTGTTCTGCTTAGTCATTTCTTTCAAATCGTCCTTTAAAGTCTTAATTTGAATGTAAAGTTTATCCTTTTCTTCCTTTCTTGCTCTCGCAATTAGCTCCTCATAATTTATTTGAGAAGGTTCTGTCGGTTGCGGAGTTGGAGAGGGGTTTGGTGCAGGTGTTTGTGGTGCTGGTGGTGCTGGTGGTTCTTGTCCACCGTTGCCGTCACCTTCATCTGCAAAGGATTTGTGTAGTAGTCCAGTAATGATACGACTAAATTTTTCTGCGTTCTTTCTGCTTTTTGTAAACATAAATTTTTACCTCCAATATTAAGTTTCATAATAAAAATAACACACATTGTAGATTTTGTAAAGTAGTTTACAAAAAATTTTTCTAAAATATGTGTTATTTTTATCTATAAGCGATTTAATTGCTTAGGTATGTAGTTGTATTAGTCATTACCATTCTTGCCGTTTAAGGCTATTCTCATATGTTCTGCGGCGGTTTCGCCATTCATTATGCCACTGTTCAATGACGGATTGCCATTTTCACTCTTATTTTTTGAAGCAGAGCTATAAATATCAGGGTGTTCTTCCCTATCCTTGTCCACACGCTTAATGTATTCTTCAATGTTTTCACGTCCCATACGTTTCATTGCTCCGTATCTATCTTCAATACCCATAGACATCTCCATTTGAATTTGTTGTAATTCAATAAGAGTATCTTTCGGGAGTGTATCGGCAAGCTCAACTTCCGTATGGAAAAAATCTCTGTTGGTAATTCCTTCGGGTTTTTTCACGATACCTTCACACAAAGCTACTAAAATAATCATTTTATTAACTCTTTCAAGTCCTGTTTCGGTGTTCATTTTCTTAATTCGGGTTTTTTCAATCAATGGTAAGTTGATATATTGAAGTGCTACACCACTTGTATTGCTTATTGCTTGTGCTCCACCTAAAACTGTTTCAGGTACGCCGCCAATTTCACACATTGCAAGTTTTAAGTTAGTGATATAATCTTTTGCAGTACCACCGTCACCTTTTTGTTCAAGGTTTTCTACCTTAGCGTCTTTCGGCAGTCCACCCCATACCTTATTAGCTCCCTTTTCAATATTACTTATCTTTGCACCATAAACAACTGTAATAGGAGCTGAATGATAACTGATAATTTCTGAAACATTTGACTGCTTTAAATTATATTCCACATTCAAAGGAATAATATCATCAAGGTCGCCAACACCTTCAACCTTACCTGCAATACTCAAATTCTTGATTTGTACAAAAGGTATAACACCATACTTATTCTTATCTGTACGTTTCACATCACCGTCAAAAGTTTCAATGGTATCTTTTGTCCAAACCTGTCTGAATAGTGTTTCCTGTTCCTGTGTCTTAAAACCTACGCCGACTTTTACCTGCTTTTTATACACATACATAATAGTCAGCTTATCAAGTTGCTTTGTATTATGTGGGTTAAATTCAGGGAACACTATGTTAGTCGGAATAACTGATACACTTATTCTTCCGTCAGGGTATTCACCAAACGGGTCATCTAAATCTTCCGCTTTATCATAGTTTACTCTTATCCACGCTTCACCTGTTACAGACTTTGTTTGTCCCATTTCAATGCTTAGTCCATATTGGTCGTTATCTTCCCAAACATCTTCCAAAAACTCAAACAAAGTTCTTCCGTCATCTGTAATTATCTTATCAGACATATTACTATGAGTTGTAAAGCTCCACGCTTTACCAAGTTCAAACGATACAAACTTGTTTACAAAAGCACGACAATAATTGACTGAAAGTTCTACGTCATCTGTACAGGGTATATCTTCCCAGTGATAGCCTTCATAAAAGTTCCACGCTGTTCTTATTCGTGAAAGTCTATTAGACCACTTTGTATCAATATCCCCCTTTAAGTTCAAAAGGGTATTGTAGTAAGCGTCACCATTCAAGACGCTTCTTATTCTCTCAAAACCTAACATAATTATCTTCTCCTTCTCGCTGTAAAGCCTGAAATAGCTCTATAAAAAGATTGCTCATTTCTTGACTTACCCATTAAACTATCTCTGTTTACTGTTTCCGTTTCATTTACTACACCTTCGTCCATACAACCCCACACTGCCAAACCCCAACTGTCACAATTACCTGTTACAGCTATTTTGTCATTTCTACGAGTAACTATATAACCATTGTCTACATTTACGCACCAAACTTTTCCGTTATAGTCTGTTACATTTACCTCTTTTATTCGTGTGCAATCACCTTGCATTAAATAGCAATTATACATTTCGCCACTTTTGCGTATAGAGGTTTTTATTCCGCATTTGTGTGCTAACTCTTGAAAATCACGAGCTAAATCATAGCTGGCTGTATGATAAGTGTTCCTTGTAATTGTACCGTCACCATACATAAGAGTATCTAAGAGCAATCTTAACTGACGTAATGAAAAATCATTTAACCATTTTCGAGGTATTCTGTGTATTCCGTCAGCAAGTAAACTGTCAAATAAGGCATTATCTTTCTTGTGGTACACCCAGTAAGTTAGTCCGTCTTTACGAGTATAAATGTATGGGTTTAAGCCTAATTTTTTAACCATAGCTTGTATTTCACTATATTTTAAACTTTTTATTGATTGACCGAAACAGTATCTTTTTGAATTATATCTCTTATCAAAATTTATCCAACCCTCTGTTATAAACCAGCCACACTGCTTAATCAACTCGTCACTTATTGGGTAATCAGCCTTATCTTGAATAGGTGCAACTGGTATCTGCAAAGTATTGTATCTTTGTTCATTAGGCATTGCAAAAAGTGACTGTGATAACATATCTTTATAGCAACCACTGTTTCTATGCTTAACTAACATCTTATGATTTTCTGTTACCTTTAGAGCTAAATCCTTTGACTTAAATTCGTACATTTTGCCACAATAATCTTTGTGTATTATTTTAGTTGGTTTCCTATATACAATTTTTCCGTCAACAACACTTGCCACTAAAGTATCAGAGGTCATTTTATCATAAGTTATAAAGCCTTTATCAGTAAGTATTTCTGTATCAAGAGATAAACAAAAATCGTCGTGAGCGTTCTTCTCGTCAGGGTGAGATACCACAAGTTGTGAGCCCCTGTAATCTTTCTGCAACTCACCTAATTGCTCAATAAATTTATGATATTCTTCTGACTTCAATACTTCTTCGGACGCTGGCACTCTTGCTCTACCACTTGAAATCTCCGTTTCAAGATTTTTGTACATTTCAGACTTACTCTTTGTAGTAAAAATATAAGGTATAACCTCACAATTTAAGTTAGCTCTAAGCCTATGTGATATACTTGCTTCTCTTGTAGCGTCACATACAACCTTAGCTAACTTAAAGTGTGATAAAAAGTCCATAATCATATAATATTGTTCTTCATAGTCAGGCATATTTGATATTTTTAGCCAACTCTTTATATAAGTATTATATGTCTTATAAACCATAGTCTCACCAGTTTCAGGGTCAACCCTTTCATCAAATTGCAAAGGTTGTGTCCAATCAACTTCTACGATTGTGATAACGGTATCATCACCCTTACCACCTAAGTCTATACCTGCAACGTGCGTTCTTGACTTGTCATAAAGAGATACGTCCAAAAGCGGTTCAAGATTATTTTGTTCAAACTGCTCTATATCAATAAACATACCTCTTTCCAATATCCACTTTAGCTTATAAGACATTTGGTACTCGTCTGACTTCTCACCCAAACTTCTCTTTTCACCTTCAATGTACTTTGCATACCAAGGGTTATATTTTGCGGCTACATCACAATCGTACTCAAAATGGTTTCGCACTCTTGTTTCACCATTATCATATTCAAGTTTGTTACGCTGAATTGCGTCATAGAAATTACCTTTAAAGGTTGTCGCTGTTCCGATTTTAACCTTTGTAGCATTATAAGCAGCACCCATAGGGTGGATAGACTTAGTAATCTTGTAATTACTAATATCTTGACACTCCTCGCAGATAATTAATTTAAAGGACTCACCTTCGATTGATGAACCGTCACTGGCTGAAATAGCCGTAACGAATGAGCCATTACTTAGAGAACACGTCTGTCCATTTGACGTGGTAAACTGTAAATTAAAATCAGGGTCATTTAAGACTGCTTCTGCTGACGGACTTAGAAGTCTACTACGAATACGGTTGTATGTAATTTGTGCCTGTCTTTGTGACGGAGCAAATATACCAATCCATAAACCGTCCCTAAACGGTTGCAGTCGCTTATCATTTGCAAACATAGGCATATTTGCAAGTTGTGGTAGCAAAATCATCATACCACCTGATGTATCTGAAATTGTTTCTGACTTACCACTCTGTCTTGCAAATAAAGCTGTTATTTCTGCACCGTCATTTGTTAAAACGGAGCGAATAACTCTTTTTGAAAATTGTTCCTGATAGGGATATAGTGTTCTTCCCGAATATACTTCAATGAAATTAAACACTAAGTTCACCAATTCAGATGTTGTAACACTGCCTGCTAATGTGTATTTCAGATTATCAGTCACTTCTAAGTAAGTGAGGAATAACCAGTAAAATATACACTTTATATCAATCCATAAGCTATGCAAAACCTTTCTCCATTTCATTTAATCACCGCCTTTTACATTCTACAATAAAAAATAGAGGGTTTTCACCCTCTATATTCTCATATTATTCTGTTTTTGTCAAGGCTTTTGTAAGTGTAAAATCATCTAAATAAAGCAATTCTGCTGACTTTGCAGATAATATTTTAGGTAGTCTACGTTTTATATAAAACATTCCTTTTCTCGTCCTATATAACTTATTTTTGACTACATTACCTGCCTTTTTGTAACCGTTATCTTCTCGTTCAAATAAACAAGTTTTCGCTTTAATCTTGTCATCTACCTTTATAAGTTTCAAACAAAGCACAAACTTATCACTTAACTTCAAAGAATAACGAAAATCGTTGTAATTACGTTCTTTACCCAAAATGGTCTGTCCAAGTACAAGCTAAATTATCCTTGTCATCTCTCATTCTTAGGAAACGAGGGTGTCTTAGCTTGCCTGTGTCCTTGTATTGTTCATTCGCTTTAACTTCAATGACTTTACCTATCATACTACCCCGATTATCTGTGAAATACTTTCGCATTTCATCATCAAAACCACCGCAATCACCGACTTCAACAACCTTATACTCTTTACCGTCAGAAAGTTTCATTTTCTGTGTGGTAAACTTTTTACTCTTTGATAACTTCGCAAATTCTTCTTCTGTAATGATTACCCCATATCGGATATTACCTACCCAATTCTCAAAATAGTACCTTGTTACAGGCATAAAGGACTTTTTAAGCTCTTTTGCTGGTGTAGCAAGACATCTATTAGGGTCTTGTTTTTCGTTAGTTTTAGGGTCAATCCAATAGCCCCAACTGTCATCAGGGAATTTACCTGTGTATTCTTCTGTCGGCTCTGTAAAGCCCATTATTATAACGTCACGAGTTAAAAACTTCTTAATTTTCTGATATTCTCTGCCACGCTTATGATAATACTTTCCGTCAATGGGTTTTAGCATTATTCCTTCACCGCCGTGCATTACTATCCACTCGTAATACTCTTTAGGTGTAAGTCTTACCCAAAAATCACTTTCATTCCCTGCATTTTTATATAACTTGACTTTATTAAACAAGTTCGGATATACACTGTAAGTAGCATTTAGCAACTTTAAATCTTTGTCACCTACAAAAACTGGGGTGTTATTTTTGAAGTAAGGCACTCTCCGAATATAAGGAAAGCCTGACGGATACTCTTCTTCGTAGAAGTTATTTATTTTACGAATTATCCTATCAAGAAAACTCTTTCGCTTATATAAAGGCATTTTCTCAATCTTGATACCCTTGTAATAAAGAATATCAAACACATTTAAGCATAAAAAGCCTTTTTCCTGTTGACGTTCAATAGCCGTATCATAGGTACAATTTAAGATACCTGATATATCATTGAAAGGCACATCAGGGATATACATTTCACCGTCTAAAATAGTGCCATTAAGTTCAGGGATATGTATATCTCTTAGTTGAGGAACACTATCAGTGTTTTCTGTCAACCAACCTGATTTTTTACTCTCTCTACGGCTAAATACTCGTGCATAGTCAGAGTAAAAATGTATTGTACCACGAGTGCCGTCAAGTTTTTCTTCTACAAAATAGTTAGGGCTGTTAAGTAGTTCTTCTTGCTTACTCTCGTCCACTTCTTTAGCGGTCATAGGCACTGTGTATAGAACATTGTTCTTTATGTAATCTTCTCTATTCCAGTTAAGGAATTTGGGTTTATCCGACCAATATTTATCCATTGCTTACACCCTTACCTTTTTGCGTTTTTAGTGTTCTTAGCTCTTTCAGCCATTCAGAAGTGGCATAAAACAGCTTTTTGTTTTCACCTGTGGCATTTTTAGAGAAATAATCTATCGCTGACTCAATAGTTACGCTTTGCGGAATAAAATTCTGCAAATTTATATCACCTTCGGCTACCTCATCACTATCCATTTCTTTCAGAATATCACTCTGATAGCGTTTAGGTTTATGCGTAATATCTTTATTTGGGAATTTCCCTGTTGTAGTAATGTGCATTTTATTCACTCCTTTAAAGATAAAGAGGGAGCATTTATAAAGTGCTCCCTATTAACGTGTATTTAATTATTCTTCTTCACTTTCATACTCGCCGCCGCAAATTTCGCAGATAAATGTATCATCTTCTTCATTGTATTGGAGTGGCTGACCGCAGCAGTAAGGCTCACCGTTTAGTGTATAAGGTGCACCTTCTTCAACTTCGTCACCTTCATCATCAATGAATAGCATTTTTAGTTGAAGATATGCGTCAAACAATTCATCATTATCCATATCGTCAATCTCATCTGCTGACTCATCATAGTATGCCTTTAGAGCCTTTTTCATTGTGACTGCCTTTAGCTTACCGTCATCATATTTCTTTTCAAGCATAGATTTTAGAGCTTTTAGTGCCTTTTTACGAGCTGGTTTGATGTTAGGGTTACTTAGGTCATTTACATCTTCTTCGTCACCTTCATCTTCAACATCTTCATCTTCGTAATCATCATCTTCATAATCGTCATCTTCAGGTTCTTCTTTATTTTCACCTTCGCCATTGATTGCAATAGCACCGTCTTGTACTGCCTTGATTAGCTTGTTGATTAAAGCCTGACGCTTACCCTTTGCGGAGATACCTGCTTCAACAAGTAAGTCTGCAATTTCTTCCGTTTCCATTTCGGATACTCTATCTTCAATTTCTTCCGCAAGACTTTCTTCATCATCAATAGGCTCTGCTTCAACATCTTCTTCGCCGTCATCTTCGTCTGTATCATCTTCATCTTCAACATCTTCAAGTGTTGTTTCTTCTTCGTCATCTTCGTCAAAATCTTCTTCAATCTGTTCTGACGCACCTAAAATGTTGTCAATTAAAGTTTCTCTGTCACCCTTTGCTGATACACCGACTTCTTTGGCAATCTTTTTTAGCTCATTATACTTTTTGCCGTCAAGAGCTTCTTTTGTATAAATATCGTCTGTTTCATCAGATGTTTCGTCAACTTCGTCAACTTCGTCAACTTCTTGCTTTTCAACCTTTGACTTCTTAGTTGTCGACTTCTTAACAGGTACAACCTTTTCAGATGTTTTTGGTGTTTCCAATGTACCAGCTGTTTCCAATGTACCAACTGTTTCAGCCAACTCTGTCATTTCAAATACAGGTAGTGCCATAAGCATATCTGTATATGCGTCAAAGAAGTCTGCCATTGCCTTCTTCATATCCAACACCGATTTAATTAATTGTTCCTTATTGTTTGCCATAATAAACAACCTCCTTGATTTTTTATATTTTTATTTTCTTTGATAACGTATTTCGTTATCACTATGACTACATTATAGCACACCAATTTTTATTTGTCAAGTAAGGAAAATCCTCATTCCATAGACAATGCGTGTTTTTTCAACCAATCATTCAAAAACAATGATTTATGCTCAATTTTCATCATCTCTGCATAAACCTTATCAAGAGCCTTAATCAACTTTTCTCTTGTTTCTTCGTTCGTTTCAGGTAAGTCTATCTTAACTAAATAAGCGTCCTTTACCTTTTGCAGACTTAAATATGTATTCTCCAATAAAACATCAAGTGACTTAACATAACCATAATCGGCTTTCTCTAAATGCTTTTCAAAATCAAGCATATTGCCGTCTATAAGCTGACTTAGTTCACTTATAAAGCCTTTTTCAAAGGCACTCGCTTTTTTACTTCCTGATATTATCATACTTAAAACTCCTTACTCAATTTTAATAATACAAAAGCTGATACTCCACACATCAAAGAGCTAAAATAGTCGCCCCTTATAAGTGTTATAAACACTGTCGCCACCAAAAGCAATGATATAATGAGGGAAGCCATTGACCCTATTACCATTAATACTTCAAGCACTTTTTTCAAAATAGCATTGAATTTTTCTTTAAAACCGTCAGGCTTGCTCTTGTTATTTTCACCCGAAAGTGCTTTACCCAAATTATTTACTGCGTCTGTTATACCATTCATTAACTCATTCATCTTTAATACTCCTTATAAAACACCCTTGTCATTATTATAAAACAATTTTCTCTCCACTTATTCTTGCGTACATTCTTTTTCAAGTTCTCTGTTGCTTCTTCATAAGTGTTAAAAGTGTTCACTACTTCGTAATGCTCACCGTCTGACATATTATATTTCCTTGCCAAAACATAGTCCTTTTGCTTGATATTTTTCTTATCCACACATAAAATGTCCGTATCACGCTCTGAAATCGCCAAAATCAAGTCTTTTGTACTTACAAGGTCTAATTGTAAGCTAAAGTCTTTTACTTTCTCAAATCGGCGTTTTTGCCCGAATACATTAAGCTCCTGCTTGTCCTTAGGTACTGGTGATAGAAATTCTAAAAGGTCACGAGTCCAAACATAACTCTTGCCATTTAAACTCTTATACACGACAACAGGGTTTTCAGTGGTACTGTCCATACCAATACTCATTACACGATAGTAGCCACCTTTAAAATGCCGTACTATTGGCTCGGATTGTAAGTCTACTATCAATTCCACAACCGACTTGCCATAGTAAGCTTCAATCTCATCAATCAATTCTTGTGTTTTACTGTCCTTTTTCTTAGTTAATTCGTCCATAATTTCCTCCTTATAGCATAAATAGCTTACCAGCATTGTGCCGATAAGCTATCTATGAAACGACTATTCATACTTTTAGTGGGGGAAGTACAAATATTAAATCTGTATAGCTCCCTGCAAGGTGTGACCTTGTTAAACAGACTCTCTGTCAGAAAGCATATACAAGCTATGGTTAGATAGCTTGTATTGTGTCGAAAGGATTGTGAATAAATCACAAATAATGATAAAGCCAGTAGATTACATCAACCACTTAATCAATTCCATATGTAACTCTAAACGAGGTGTAGGAATTCTCGGGTCTACTTAGGAGAGTACTCTTGGGAATTACTCTCCCATAAACCTATTAAATTCAAAGGAGGTGCAATTACCATATGGAGTAACCGCACATTGTCAAAATGACAAACTGAACCTTGCTATGTTAATATGTATAGAGGACTTATTGAAAAACAAGCAAGTAATATACCAAACCATTTAATCAAAAGTTATTAAACTTAGCAAAGTTCAGCGTTTTCATAAGCTCTATGAAAACTATTTAACAATTACTCATTGTGAAATGAGGAGTTGTTTGTTCTGCACTGTTTCACGAACAGTGCAAGTGGAAATCAGTGACTTGAGTAGTTCTATTGTAAGTACCGTTTAATACAATACTCATCTACTCTGCCGCCCCAAACGGTTTTAAGGGACATATATGCTGTCACTGAATTGGTGGGTATTGCAGGTGTCGAACCTGCTCCAAAACAAAAGCTATTCTTCTGAAATGTAGTGCCACCACGAATACCCATATGGTGGTGAATAACCGCCAAACTCACCACCATATTAAAATAATATAACGAAAAACAAACATTTTGCCATACAATCGGAATTAAACAAAATGCTTACGTTCAAGCGTGGTTACACAAGAAGTCAAAGCAACCACGCAAGAAACTTGTGCCCCCATTCGGCTATAATGGGTATACGATTTTATTGTTGACCGAACGGGGACTGGCTACACGATTGAGAATTGCACTCAATTACACTTTGAGAGGTCATTGCGTTCAGTGGTATTACTATCCCACTCAATGAATGATGTGCTTGTGTACTCTAAGCGTGTAATATGTGAAAATCTATGAGAAAGTGTTTAGGTGTGAAACCGCAACGAACACCACGGAAGAAATATTCGAGCTACAACACCTGAAACAAGGAACGTCATCTCTCAATGACAAGCTCATTATAACATCACTTAACACACTTGTCAATACTTTTTTTAATTTTTTTCAAAATTTTTTTCTTTGGAGGGGCTGAAACCCCTTTTTCCACGCTTAAATCAGTGCCTTTATGTATCATATCCCTTAAAATCAAAGGTATCTCACTTAAAGGCTTGTCTTTCAGTTCAGGATAGTCAATCAAAAGATTATCTACACAATCCTTAACAAGCGTCAATGCTTTACTTTCCACCGTATCTCACCCCCTATTCTGTCTATATCTTTCAAGTAGCATATGACAACTTTGATTAAATCGTCAAGCAACTCGTAATGATTATTCAAGTTCGTAATTGTCGTTGTGTTATTTTCAGGTGAGTCCAACTCTCTGACTTTTAAACAATAACACTCATCAAAATCGTTATACATTGCCATAATTGCAATGCTTAGATACTTCTTCAACGTCTTGTTATTTGCAACAAGCACTAAAAGGTCATCTTCACGATTACTCGTCCAACTTAAATCGTTATGATTACTCTGAATTGCAGTCACTCGGCTCTTTGCAATTTCCAGTATGTCATACTTCATCTTCCACATCTCCTTTCGTGAAACTATGATAACACAAACAATGAAATTCGTCAAGTGGTAATTCTCCTCATTACAAAATTTTTAGCTTCTCATATCACTTCACGCACACGCCCACGCACATACAGGCGTACACACGCCTACACACGCACACACGCACGTGCGTAACTACGTTATATTGTATTATATATTAATATATTATAATATATAATTATATATAATTAATTATATATAATTATAATATTTATAATTATATACAGCTATTAATTGTTCACTTAATTAATACATAAATGTATTAATAAAGTTCACCGAGTATTTTTGCATTTTTGTGCAAATGCACATCATTGGTTATTATATACACTTTTGCTCTCTGTTTTTGTGCAATATGTACAAGCTAAATTCCTTCGGAATTGGGGTTCTTATTTGGGTTAGTTTCGCTCCGCTCAACAACCCAAAACGACTCGTGCGTTCCGCTTCGCTCCACTTCGAGAATTACACTCGCTCCGCTCGTTTACCACCTAAAATCACTCTTTTTAACTGGTAATTTAATCGTGGTTTTTAACTGCTATTTAAGGTCTTTAGGGAGGTATTTTAGTTGCATTTTCTTAATAAAACTACTACACTAAATTTCCATATTTTGTGTCATTTTTAAATTCTACATCACTCCCTCAATATTTATTTTGGCGATATTTTTGAAAGTGACTTTTAGCCATAAAATAGTGACTTTTTGTACGCTATTGTGACTACATCAATGTGACATTTATTGTGACTTATGTGACTACATCTCTGTCATTGTGACTACATCTCTGTCATACTAATTAGCTGGTCGTTGGGAGGGTGAAAACCATATCACTCCCTCAATTTTATTCCGCAACTGTAAGATACCACACACACGACAGGTGGGAAGTGACTGTAAATTAATGGTGGGGGTGGTATTATATGTTATGTTACAAGTTCATTACATTTTTGTTACGCTTTTGTTATGTATTTGTTAAGAAAAAGTTACATTTCAATATTACATTTTTATTAATAATTTGCTGCAATTATATTACAATTCAAAAGAAAATTTTTTGTAAGAATTTTACAAGAAAAAAATTGTAAAATAAAATCATTTCATTATTTTAAAAATCAAATTGAAATACATTTCAAATTTAAAATTGAAATATCAAACAATATTTAATATTCCATTTCAAAAAAATCAAAAAGAAGCAGCAAAGCAGGCGGTAATATAAGCGGTTAAATAGGTGTATAAGGCAATAAATACAATTAAATATATAAGTTATATACCTATTGTAATTATTGATGTTTTAAAGGCGATTACAAGCCGTTCACAAGATACAGATTAAGCAATAAAAAACGGCTATTATATAGCCGTTTTTACTAACCTATCTATACATTCCATAGCAGATTGGAAATCAGTAGTTGATATTTTTTTATATTTCTGTTTGGCTAAGTAGTGCCGTTTATATCGTTTGCAAAAATGAAATCTATTTTTTTGTATTGTCATTCCACAAATTATTTTTGTGGAATTATTAATATTATAGCTAAAATCCTTTTTCGGGTATGGTATATCCCGAATTAATGAATAATATTCACATAGCAGGTCAACATCAATAGCATTGGCAACTATTAGAATGTTACCGTTATTACTGTAAATTAAAATTTTATCCATATTTTAATCTCCTATTCTTTTTATATCGGCGGTATTAAACCGCCGATATTGTTTTTAGTCGTTGTATTCAGCGAATGATTGAATTTTTTGTCTAACATCATCTGTCAAACCTAAACTATTCAGATTTTCTGATATAGTTTTTTTCGTTCCATATAATTGTACTGTTGGTTGGCTGTCAACCAACAAAAATATTAACCCAAGATATCCACAACGTACAACACAAATATTATGCGTTATTCCGTCAATAGTATCTGTGTTACTATATAGTATGGGTTGTTTATCCCAAATAGTGGGATTTATTTTTACGTCAATATTTTTTATATTGACATTAATATTTTTAAAACGTTTAAAATCCATTTAAAATTCCCCTTTTCTTTTGGGACGGTATTAATACCGTCCCATATTATTTTAAAACCACCTAAACCATTTAAAATGATTTTTTCTTTTTCGTCTGTAATAACTAAATATTATTCTCATTATTTAGCTTCCACCTTTTTACTTTTTTCTGTTGTATTTGTTGATGTTTTCGTTGATGTTTTCGTTGGTGTTGATTTTTGCGTTGTTGTAGATTTTTTTGTAGTACGTTTTCGTGTACCGTTTATATATTTAAAACTGAATGGAATATATTGAATTATTCCATCAATCGGCAACAAAATTGTACCACGTTTTAATATTTCACTGTCCAGATAGACTATTCTATTTAACAGTCTATTCTCAAATTTTAAATAAACCATTTCCACTGTGCCCCCTGTGATACTGTCATAGGCTGTGCCTATGTGATATATTTCGGTGACATCTGATAGGTCTATACACCAACCACCAGCCACAATACCGTAGGTATCAGTGTATTTTCTACTATTGAATGATGTCTTCAACCATTCAATAAATGCCACCGTTGCTTTTTCCGTTAACTCTGTGTTTTCGTCATTGTTTATGACGAACTCAACTTTTTTACCGACGATTTTAATACTGTCGGTTATTGTGTTTGTGTTTGTTACTGTGTTTGTCTTTTTCATAATCTTTTCTTCCTTTCTTTTTTCGACCGTTTTTTTTT
>ERZ773194.146-NODE-146-length-92211-cov-12.073050_pt1 | contig 92211 bp, 89 predicted proteins | sample MGYA00511240_ERZ773194 | MGnify/ENA primary metagenome ERZ773194 (study PRJEB29015, sample SAMEA2737774) | human gut metagenome | biome: human gut; feature: human-associated habitat; material: faeces | place: China | collected 2012 ... | reverse complement strand
GGAGATGATGCGCTTCGCAAGGTTTTTGCTGATCTTGAGAATCTGCGGATTGTCCTGAAGCATTTCACGGGAGATGTTCAGCGGGAGATCGCTGGAATCAACCACGCCTGAAACGAAGCGCAGGTAATCCGGCAGAAGCCCGGGGCAGTTGTCCGTAATGAACACGCGCCGCACATAAAGATGCAACCCGTTGGTTCTGCGTTCGCCGAACTGGAAATCGAACGGTGCGCGCGCCGGCAGGAAAAGCAGCGCCTTGAATTCGGAGGTTCCCTCCGCGCTGTAGGAAATGCGTTTGAGAGGCTCGCCGACCTGTCCGGAAAGATGGGTGTAGAAACTGTTGAATTCTTCCGCGGTCACTTCGGACTCGGGGCGAAGCCAGATCGCTTTCATCGAGTTCAAAGTCGAATCCTCGACCGTTTCCTTGTCGTCTTTCTTGACCGTATGCTTCATCATAACGGGATATTCGATGAAGTCGGAATACTTCTTGATGATCGAGGAGACTTTCCAGTAATCGAGATAGCTCTTTGCGTCCTCTTTCATGTGCATGACAATCGTAGTGCCCTGCGAATCACGCTGTGCTTCTTCGATGGTATAAGTCTCCTTGCCGTCCGAGGACCACTTCCACGCCTTGTCCGCGCCGGCTTTTTTCGTGATGATGTCCACGCGATCCGCAACCATGAACGAAGAATAGAACCCGACGCCGAACTGACCGATCAGTTCAGGGCCCGCGGGCGTATCCTCGCCGTCCTTTTTTGCATTTTTCATGGCTTCAATGAATGCTTTGGTGCCGGAACGCGCAATCGTGCCGATATCGGAAACAAGCTCGTCATGATCCATGCCGATGCCGTTATCGGAAATGGTGAGCGTATTCGCTTTTTCGTCGGAATCAATCCTGATCTCCCATTTCTGGGCGAATTCAGGCTTGCTGAGTGATTCGAAACGCGCCTTGTCGATCGCGTCCGCAGCGTTGGCGACCAGTTCACGGATGAAAATGTCTTTATTGGAATAGACGGAATGGATCATGAGCTGCAAAAGCTGCTGGACCTCTGCTTTGAACTGCATGTTGTTTTCCATAAGGGAAGCCTCCTTGTCAAGCTGAAAAATTCAAGTTATTTCGAGGGGGTGGGCGTGGAATTCTTGAAATCGGTGCAGTAAAAGCCTTTGCCGTGGAAAATGATTCCGGCACCGCCGCCGATTTTGCGTTTCAGTTTCATAGCCTTGCATTTCGGGCACTGTTTCAGTTTGTCGTCCTTCATGCTCTGAAAGACATCGAAATCATGACCGCACGCCTCACAAACATACTCATACGTAGGCATTTCCAACTCCTTTATCTGATTTATACCATGTCATTTTTTTCATAATCATCATAATATCCGCCGTATTAAGCATTCTTTATGCCAGAAAAACATCATTTTCCATAATTCAAATATAATCAAACAGTTACAAAGAACGAAATACGAATAAAGATATGTATTTCCGTGACATTATGACACAATCCGCACTTTCCCGTGACACACTCAGAAGAACAGCTTGAGCGCCGCAATCGCAGAGAGAAACAGCACGATCTTTTGGAGCATCGCCTGATCGGCATCCCTATTGCGCTGCAAAACATCGCGCAGCACAACTGTGGAATAGATGCCCTCCAACGCCTGATTGCTTCTGGCCTCGTTGAACTGATACTCCCGCAGAATGGGCATTCCGCCAAATTGGAGATACCTCTGAAATTTTTCTTCCGGCGTTGCGGTCGGCGCAAAGGAATAGAACGTCAAAAACTCCTTGAACGACAACGGAAGTATCCGAATTTCCACATACCGTCCGGAAAGCAGCGTAGAAAACTCTGTAGACAGCAGATAAGCATTGGAGCCGGTAATATATATATCCACATCGTAATCCAGCCGGAACGACTCAACGGCTTTTTCCCAATGCTCCACCGCCTGCAGCTCGTCAAAAATCAGATAGGTTTTTCCCTCCCGTGGGATTTGCCCGCTGACGTAATCATAAAAAGTAAGGTAATCCGAAAGGTCCCGATAACGCAGGGATTCCAAATTCATATGGACAATGTGGTCCTCTTTCACCCCTTGCTCCAGCAGATACTGATGGTAAAGCTCCAGCAGAGAGGACTTCCCGCATCTGCGGATACCGGTGACAATTTTCACCAGGTCTACATCCCGATTTTGAATCAGATGTTTCAAATATTCCGGCCTGTTAATCAGTTCCACCATTGCACATGCCTCCAAAACTTTTCTTTTTATTATAACCGTTCGAAAGTCGAAGTCAATAGTTTTCGCCCTACAGGTCGAAAACTTTCTGAATTAATGCAATTTTCGACTTGTAGGTTAAAAACTTCATTCAAGCTTTCGAGAAAAAACACCCGGCATCCACAGGCCGGGTGCTTTTGATTGGAAGGCTCAAAATAGTCTGCTTCAAAAATAGAGCTCGCTTGCCAGGTTGCCGTGGACATAGAGGCACACGGCCTTGCGCATGAAGCTCTCCGTTACGCCGAAGAAGTCGGCCAGCTGCCACAGCTCCGTATAGCCCAGGGCAATGGCCTCGTCCAGCTGCTCCACGGGGATCAGGGCACGGATGGCCCATTTATCCGCATGGTTTTCATGGCGCTGGCGGCAGTCCACTGTGGCATAGATGTTGTAAAAGCTGCCGGTCAGGCAGTGCCCCAGCTCGTGGCCCAGGTGCATCCGCTCCTGGATGCCGCCGTCCAGCACCCGGTCATCCATGCCGATATAGCAGGTCCCATCCGGCTCCATCAGGGACATGGAGCCGTTTTCCTTCATAGGGTACCGGAGTACGGCAATATTCTGCCTGGAAGCCAGGTCATACAATTCCGGCACCTGCGTCATGGCTACTCCTTCTTCGCCCGCTCGTTTTTTCGTTTTCTGGCTTCCCGCTGGCGGACGAAGGCGGCAAAGCTCAGGACCTCATCGTACATGGCATCGGTGATATCGCCGCTGCCGCCGAAGAGGGCGAACTTGATATCCTGCTGGGTCACCGGGCGCACATCCTCTTCCGGCTGAGATGCATCATTGGCACCCAGGAGCTCGGAAACAGAGATGCCGAAATAACGGCAAAGCTTATCAATGACGTTGCCGGAGGGCTTGGTATTGGGATCTTTCTTCCATTTGGTAACGGTGGATTTGCTGAGACCCGCATCAATGGCGGCCTTGGAGGTGCTGACACCCCGCTGCTTGCAAAGCAGGACGAAACGCTCATAGAACATACAGGGACACCCTTTCCTCAGAGCTCTCGGAAGTTATCCACAATTTTCAACTACCCCACTTGACAAGTTCGAAAAAATGTTCTATAATGCAGGCAGTTGAAAAACGTGAACTTCCCCGGATAGGGATATAGAATCGAACCAGGGCGGCTTGTTGCCCATCGAAACAATATCTGGCTATATACTATCACATATGTTTTCGATTTTCAACTACCGGTCACATTTTTTTTGCGAATTCAGTATAAAAAAGAATGTGTCCAATAAAGCGGACAAATATGTGGGAGGTTGGGAAAGATGAAAAAATTTTGCAGCACGACCCCGGGAAATTTTCCCGGAAGGCTCGGAAAAGGCAGGAACGTATGACAGCCCCCTGGGCTCTGGACCTGCAGCGGCAGGAAAAATGGGACCGTTTTCTGAAACGGCGGCCCCGATGCGCCCTGTGCGGAGGGCCGATCCTGGAGGATGAGGCTCTGGTATTAGACGGAAAGTTCTACTGCTTGCCTTGCGTGAGCTGGAACACGGAGGAGGTGACGGAATTTGACCCCGGACTGGAAGGGTATTCGCTTGGATTATAGCCAGGGTATGACCCAGTCGGCGCTGCAAGCCAAATACGGCGTGGCTGCTTCCACCCTGCGAAAACGCATCCGCGCCGAGGGATGGTCCCGGAAGGAAAGCGCAAAAGTTCAGGAAGACGAACAAATCTCAGTTTCTGTCCCGCGCTCCCCTGCCCCAGACCCGCGGCTGACACGGGTAGACGCCCTGGCGGATGCCATGCTGGGCTGTCTGGAGCGGGCGGTCAGGGAGCTGGATACGGTAACGCAAAACGTCCGGGAGAAATCCAAGCTGGAAGACGGAGCCGAGCTGGTTACGGATTTTGAACGGCTTCTGCCCGAGGAGAAGGGCATCATCGACCGGGGCGGGCTGAAGCAGCTCACCGGAGTGCTGAAGGACATCAAGGATGTGCTCACCCTGCGCTCCGATGCGGACACCCGGGAGCAGGAGGCCCGCATCGCCAAGCTGCAGCGGGATCTGGACCGGGAAACGGAGAAGGCCTCTGTTACGGTGGTTCTGGAAGGAGAGAGCGGGTGCTATGCCGAATAGCGTTCTCATCATGCCCAGGCCCAATGAGAAGCAGCGCCTGGCCCTGACGGAAAAGCACCGCTACGTGGGCTACGGCGGAGCCCGGGGCGGCGGCAAAAGCTGGTTCGTCCGCTGGAAAGCGATCTTGCTGTGCCTGCACTACCCTGGCATCAAGGTACTCATTACCAGAAAGACCTATAAGGAGCTGTTCAACAACCATATCGCTCCCTTGCAGCAGCTGCTCGCAGGGGTGGCCGAGTACAAAAGCACGGACAAGCTCATCCATTTTCCCAACGGGAGCACCGTTTCCTTCGGCTACTGCGCAGCGGATGGAGACCTGGGGCAATACCAGGGTGCGGAATACGACGTTTGGTTTGCCGATGAGGCAGGGCAGTTCCAGGAGGAGTGGCTGGTGCAGATCGACGCCTGCGTCCGGGGCGTCAACCCCTTCCCCAAAAGGACCTACTACACCCTGAACCCCGGCGGACCTGCCCACGGCTACTTCAAGCGGCTGTTCATCGACCGGAATTTTACGGAAGAGGAGCACCCGGAGGACTATGCCTTCATCCAGGCCCTGTGCACGGACAACAAGGCCCTGATGAAAAGCCAGCCGGAATATCTGCGTGCCCTGGAAAAGCTCCCGCCGAAGCTGCGGGAGGCCTGGCTCTACGGCCGCTGGGACGTATACGAGGGCCAGTTCTTTGAAGAATTCCGGAACGACCCCAAGCACTATCGGGACCGCCGCTTCACCCATGTCATCGACCCCTTTGAGATCCCGAAGCACTGGACTGTCTACCGCAGCTTCGACTGGGGCTACCACAGGCCCTTCTCCTGCGGCTGGTGGGCCGTAGACCCGGACGGGGTGGCCTACCGGATTCTGGAATTCTACGGCTGCACAGGGGAGCCCAACGAGGGACTCAGGTGGCCGCCTCAGCAGGTGTTTGCGAAGATCCGCGCCATTGAACGGGAGCACCGATACCTGGCAGGGAAAAAGATCATCGGCATTGCAGACCCGGCCATCTGGGACGGCTCCACAGGCGAATCCATCGCCGACACGGCGGCGAAAAATCAGGTGTATTTCTCCCCGGGAGACAACAAGCGCATTCCCGGCTGGATGCAGCTGCACTACCGGCTGAGCTTTGACGAAGCGGGCCTTGCAAGGCTCTATGTCTTCCGCAACTGCCGCCACTTTATCCGCACCCTTCCCCTGCTGCAATATGACAAGTCCAGCCCCGAGGATCTGGACACCCAGGGAGAGGACCATGCGGCGGACGAGGCCCGGTATTTCTGCATGGCACGGCCCATTGCACCCCGGGAGCGGCCGGAAATCAGGAAAAAGAGCAGCGCTGCGCTGTTCCTGGATATTGAAGAAGAAAATACGGTCCCAAGAAGACCGGGAATGGAGATCATCAATGAAGCAAGCAATGCAGATCGGGCCGGAACAGGTCCGGGCCGCCCGGGTGATCCTGAACCGCTGCCGGGAGGGCAAGGCCAACCTGGAGCGGCGGGTCATTGAGGACGAGCAGTGGTACCGGATGCGCCACTGGGAATGTATGCGCCGGGGGACGGGAAGCACGGTGGAGCCCGCCTCGGGGTGGCTGTTCAATGCCATCGCCAACAAACACGCCGAAGCCATGGACAATTTCCCCAGGCCCAATGTGCTGCCCCGGGAGGAGGGAGACAAGGAACTGGCCAAGGTCCTGGGCAACATCCTGCCGGTCATTTTGCAGCAGGAGGACTTTGAGGACACCTACGATCGGGTCATGGACGACAAGCTGAAAACCGGTACGGGTATCTACGGTGTCTTCTGGAACCCGGACAAGCTTGACGGCCTGGGCGACATCAGCATCCACCGCATTGACGTGCTGAATCTCTATTGGGAAAGCGGCATTACGGACATCCAGCAGTCGAGAAACGTCTTCTATCTGCGGCTGTGGGACAACGATCTGCTTTTGGAGCAGTACCCCCAATTGGAGGGCAAGCTGGGAGCTCAGGAGGCGGGAAACCGCTATGTATTCGAAGACCGGGTGGATACCTCGGAGAAGACGGCGGTAATTGACTGGTACTACAAGAAGCGGCAGGGCTCCAAAACGGTGCTGCACTACTGCAAATTCGTGGGCGACACGGTGCTCTTTGCCACGGAAAACGAGGCACGCTACCGGGACCGGGGCTGGTATGACCACGGGCTCTACCCCTTTGTGTTCGATCCCCTGTTCCGCACGGCGGGAAGTCCCTGCGGCTTTGGCTACATCGATGTGGGCAAGTCCGCCCAGGAATACGTAGACCGGGGCAACCAGGCTATCCTGCAAAATATGCTGTCCAACGCCCGGCCCCGGCACTTCATCCGGGCGGACGGGGCGGTGAACGAAGAGGAGTATGCAGACCTGAGCCGGGACTTTGTCCATGTGGACGGGGCGCTGGGCGACGACAGCATCAAGCCCATTGCCGGAAAGCCCCTGAGCGACATCTACGTAACGGTCATCGACAAGAAGATCGACGAGCTGAAGGAGGTCACGGGCAACCGGGATGTGTCCACCGGCGGCACCGTCTCCGGCGTGGTAGCGGCTTCCGCCATTGCAGCTATGCAGGAGGCGGGCACCAAGCTGAGCCGGGACAGCAACCAGGCCTCCTACCGGGCCTTCCGGAAGGTCTGCCTCCTGGCGGTGGAGCTCATCCGGCAATTCTACGAGCTGCCCCGGTGCTTCCGCATTCTGGGGGAGCAGGGCAGCCAGGAGTTCATCAGCTTCACCAATGCCGCCATGGAGCCCAGAAGTCAGGGCGTAGAGCTGGGTGTGGATATGGGCAGCCGCATTCCGCTGTTTGACATTGAGATCGGCGCGGAAAAGCAGAGCCCCTATTCCCGCCTCAGCCAGAACGAAATGGCCATGCAGTTCTTCAACGCGGGGCTGTTTGACCCCGCCCGGTGGGAACAGGCCCTGGCCGCACTGGAGATCATGGATTTTGACGGAAAAGGCACGGTCGAGCGTACCATCCGGGAAAACGGGCAGCGCTATGCTGCCGGGCAAATGCAGGGAATGCAGGAAAGGAGACAATTATGATCCACACGCACTTTTTTCAGAAGAACGGCACGGTCTGCATGGAAATGCAGGGCCATGCCATGACGGCTCCCAAGGGTGCAGACCTGGTCTGCGCAGCGGCCACCACGGTGGCCTACACCCTGGCCCAGGCGGTGCAGTTTCTGTATGAGCAGGGACTGCTGGAGGAGAAGCCGAAAATTCAGATTGCAGACGGCTATGCCCTTGTGTCCGCCGCCCCCAAGGCGGAGGCCTGGGCGGAGACGCTCATGGCCTTCTGGGTCACCCAGGCAGGCGCCTATGTGCTGGAGCACAACTATCCCCAGGCGGTGTGCCTGATGCCTATGGAGGTATCCGCATGACCGCATTCGAACTATGTAACTCCCTGAACTGGCAGCTTTTCGCGGAAGATGCCGGTTCGGAGTCGGGCGTAACGGAGGCCAACGCCCAGCCTCAAGCCGAAGTCCCCTCCAATGGGCCGGAGGACTTCGAGAAACTGATCAAAGGCCCCTACAAGCAGGCCTACGATGCCAGAGTGAAGAGCATCCTTCAGCAGCGGCTGAAAAGCAGCCGGGAAACCGCAGAAAAGTATGCTGCGGCCCAGCCCGTCCTGGAACTGATGCGGCAAAGGCTCGGCATCGAAGGCGAGGACTACGGCGCCATGGAGCAGGCCCTTCGGGAGCGCCTGCCGGAAACAAATCCTGCCGGGCAGCAGCGGCAGGAGGCGGAAATTCAGGCAGGCGCTGACCGGATGGTGGAAGCCTGGCAGCAGCGCAGCCGGGAAATTCAGGAAACCTATCCCGAATTTGACCTGGAAAGGGAGATGCTGCGCGCCGATTTCCGGCAGCTGCTCCGGGCCCGGGTGGATATGCAGACGGCCTATGAAATTCTCCACAAGGAGGAGATCATCCCCGCTGCCATGGCCTATGCCGCCCAGACCACAGAGCGGAAGCTGGCGGAAAAGCTCCGCTCGGAGGGCATCCGCCCCACAGAAAATGGTGCAGGCCAGTCCGGCGCCGTCAGTATGGGATCTCGGGTGTCCCAAATGTCCCGAAAGGAGATCGCCGAGCTCTGCCGCCGGGTGGAGCGGGGCGAGAAGGTAAGTTTTGGGTAACCCCAAAAAAGCTTCCCCTTCGGGGGAGCTGGCTCGCGTCAGCGAGACTGAGGAGGGGCGTAATGGGCGAGAGCGGTTGGTCTCATGCACAATTTACGTACGGCTCACTCCCATAACGCCCCTCATCCACCACCGCCTATGGCGGCGGTCCCCCTTCCCCGCAGGGGAAGGTTTTAAGAATTGAAAGGAGATAACTTTTATGAACATCACATCTTTGCAGCACTTTGCGGACAATCCCACGGTGAACGTCACCACCGACTCCAAGCTGTCCGCGGAAAACAAGACCTTTTATGACCGCGCTCTGGTAGAGGAGGCAGGGCCTAACCTGATCCACGGCCAGTTCGGCCAGAAGCGGCCCATTCCCAAGAATGGCGGCAAGCGCATTCAGTTCCGGCGCTATGCCTCCCTGCCCAAGGCTCTGAAGCCCCTGACCGAGGGCGTCACCCCCGAGGGCCGGAAGCTCAGCGCCACTGCCGTGGAAGCGGAGGTAAACCAGTACGGCGACTTTGTCTGCCTGTCCGATGTGCTGGACCTGACCGCCATTGACAATAACGTTCTGGAGGCCACCAAGGCCGTGGGCCGTCAGGCCGGCCTGACCCTGGACACCATTACGAGAAACGTTTTGCAGTCCGGCACCAACGTGTTCTACTGCCCCAAGGTCGGGGCCAACGGCGTTCAGACCCCGGTAACGGACCGCTCCGGCCTGGACAAGACCTGCACCCTCACCGTGGACGTGGTGAAGAAGGTGGCCGCCATGCTGAAGGCCGCCAATGCCCCCAAGATCGACGGCGACTATGTGTGCATCCTGCACCCCTATGTGGCCTATGACATTATGTCCGACCCCCGCTGGGAGGAAATGCACAAATACACCACCCCCGAGAATATGTATCAGGGGGAGATCGGCCGGATCGCCGGTGTGCGTTTTGTGGAAACCTCCGAAGCGGCGGTTTACAAGGGCACGGAAAACAGCTGTCCCACGGGCCTTGCCGTGTTCGGCTGCCTGTTCATTGCCCAGGGCGCCTACGGCGTGACGGAGGTCACCGGCGGCGGACTGCAGACCATCATCAAGCAGCTGGGCTCTGCGGGCACGGCCGATCCTCTGGACCAGCGCAGCACCGTGGGCTGGAAGGCATTGCAGACGGCGGAGATCCTGATGGAGCCCTACATGGTCCGGGTGGAGTGCTGCTCCGCCTTCAGCCCCACGGCAGAGGCGAATTGAGAGTTGACAGTTGACAATTGACAGTTGACAGTTGGCGGAGACTGTGGACTGTCACGGTGTGTGGAAGATAGACAGAAAGTTTGAAATTGACAGGGAAAGTTGATAGTAGATGGTGGTTATTAAGAAAATAACTGTCAACTTTCAACTGTCAACTGAACCGAAGGGAGCGTTCATATGGAAGAGAAGACGACTGTTACGATTCGCCTGCCCCTGACCCGGGAGCAGCGGGAGGATGTATTTGTGGGCATCAACGGCAAGACCTGGCTCATCAAGCGGGGTGAGGCGGTGGAGGTGCCCTGGAATGTGGCCCAGGTGCTGGCCCGGCGGGAGAAGAGTCTGGCCGACGCCATGGAATTCGAAGCCCAGGCGGCCCAGCCCCTGGAGCATCTGGAGGGCAGATAAATGACGGTGCGGGAAGTGATGGAGGCGGCGGACCGGCGCAAGCCCAACCTCTACAGCCGGGAGGAAAAGCTGCGGTGGCTGGAGGAGGCCGAGGGCATGGTCTGGGGGGCGCTGGAAGCCTTTCACGCAGTGCGCGGCTCTTTTGAGGGCTTCGACCTGGAGGCCTGGCCGGACAAGCAGCTGATGCTGCCCAAGCCCTATACGGGGCTCTACTACCTCTGGCTGGAGGGGTCTATCTCCTATGCAGATCAGGACTTCACCCTCTACAACAACGCCATGAGCCGGTTCAATGCCCTTTGGCGGGAGTTCTTTGCCTGGTGCTGCCGGACCATTCCCCAGCCCGGAAAATCCTTCCGCTATCTGTAAAAAAGGAGGCGGCAATATGGAAATGCCCACATTGCGGCGGCTCCGGACCAGCCGCCGGACGGTGGATGCCTTCGGCGGTCTGAACCGGTGCCCCCGGACCGGCGAAGGGGAATTTGCGCAGATGGAAAACCTGTCCTCGGACTTTTATCCCGTGCTGGCCCCCTGCCCGCCCCGGGAAAAGCTGGAGCCTGCGGGGGTCACCGCCCTGGGCGCAGGGCAGAGTCTTTTCTACACCCAGGGTACAGAGCTGGTGCTGGGGGACCGGCGAATTGACCTGGGTCTCACCCCGGAGGGGCCCAAGCAGCTGGTGAAAATGGGGGCCTATGTGGTGGTGTTCCCGGACAGGAAATACGCCAGCACCCTGGACGGCGCGGACTTCGGCAGCCTGGAGGCCCGGTTCGAAGGAAACGGCGCGGTATTGACCCCCTGCACCCTGGAAGGCGCAGACCGAATCCCGGCGCACGTACAGTCCGCCGAGCCAAAGGAGCCGGAAAACGGCACCCTCTGGCTGGACACGGCATCTTCCCCCGCCGTGCTGAAGGAATGGTCCGCCGCCTCCAACCTCTGGGTCGCAGTGGAAACACCCTATGTGCGCATTGACGCCCCGGGCATTGGCCTTTGCTTCCGGCAATACGACGGCGTGACCCTTTCGGGCACGGATGGGCTGGACGGGGCCAATGTGATCTGGCAGGCGGAGGAAAATTTCGTCGTGGTCTCCGGCGTATTGGAGGGGCAGCAGAAAATCGGTAGGCTGCTTTTGTCCCGGACCGTACCGGAAATGGACTATGTCATCGAGTGCGGCAACCGGCTCTGGGGCTGCCGGGCGGGAACGGACCGCCAAGGAGATCCCGTCAATGAGATCTACGCCTCCAAGCTGGGAGACTTCCGGAACTGGAACTGCTTCATGGGGCTGACCACGGACAGCTATGCCGTCACCGTGGGTACCCAGGGGCCCTTCACCGGGGCCATCACGTACCTTGGCAATCCCCTGTTTTTCAAGGAGGACTGCCTGTATAAGATCTACGGCAGCTACCCCGCCGCCTTTCATGTCCAGTCCACGGTATGCCGGGGCGTGGCCCGGGGCAGCGGCGGGAGCCTGGCCATTGTGGGGGAGACGCTTTTCTATAAGTCCCCCATGGGCGTGTGCGCCTACGACGGCGCTCTGCCCGCAGAGGTGGGCAGAGCGCTGGGCACGGAGCCGCTGGAAGGGGGCATCGGCGCAGGCTGGGCCGGGAAATATTTCCTGAGCCTGCGGGAGAGTGCCGGAACGGATGCTCTGTATGTCTACGACAAGCTGCTGGGCCAGTGGCACCGGGAGACGGGCTTCGAAGCCCGGCAGATGGTGTCCCACGGCGGGAAGCTCTACGGTCTGGACGAAAGCGGCGAAATGTGGCTGCTGCGGGGCGGCAAAAGCCGGGAACGGGTAAAATGGATGGCCCGCACCGGGCGCATCTCCGGCTGGGACGGTCAGCGGATGGTCCTGAAAAGCCTGGAGCTGCAGCTGCTTCTGGCAAACCGCGCCCGGATGGACATCTCCGTGCGCTACGACGACCGGGGTGCCTGGGAAAAGGTGGGCACTCTGACGGGCTCGGACCGCCGCTTCCTGCTTCCCATCCGGCCAAAGCCATGCAGCCATTTGGAGCTGCTGCTGGAGGGGGAGGGCGATGTCCGGCTCCTGTCCCTGACCCGGGTGCTGCGGCAGGGAGGTGGGGTATGACCCCCTTGGAGCTGCGGCTGCCGAACCTGACGGAGGGCGAACCGGAAGCCCAGCTGCGGCAGCTGCGCAGCTACCTGTACCAGCTGACGGAGCAGCTGCAGCTGGCTCTGGGCAGCCGGGAAGAGGCCGCAGTCACACCGGATACCCAAAAGCTGCTCCGTGAAGCGGTGGCCCTGAGTGCCAAGCGGGGGGATGGCCGGTATGCGGGACTGGAAGCCCTGGAAGGTCCCTGGCGGCAGCAGGCAGGCGCAGCGGAAGCATTGGAGGCCCGGCTTGCATTGCTGGAGGGGAAACCGGAGCCCCCGGAATTGCCCGCCGAGGCCCTGTACCGGGAAGGCACAGCGGGTATCCAGGTTCAGCAGGCGGATACGGTCCGCTTTCTGCCCCTGCCCCCCTTCGTCCAAACCCCGGACGGGCACTGGCAAATTCAGTAGAAGGAAGGAGAAGACATGGAAGAAGAGAAGAAAAAATACACCGCGTCTGCTCAGGTGGAGCAGGCGCGGCAGGAGGCCCAGGCCAGTGACGCCCGGAAGCCCGGAGAATACGTCTCCAAATGGCAGCAGCAGCTGGACGCGGCCATGGAGAAGATCCTGAACCGGGAGAAGTTTTCCTACAACCTGAACGGCGATGCCCTGTACCGGCAGTACAAGGATCAGGCCATTCAGAACGGGCGGCTGGCCATGCAGGATACCCTGGGGCAGGCGGCGGCCATGACCGGAGGCTTCGGCAGCTCCTACGGTCAGACCGCAGCCCAGCAGGCCTACCGGCAGCAGATGGCGAATCTGGGTGACAAGGCCTCCGCCCTCTACGACAAGGCCCGCTCGGAATACGACCGGCAGGGCACGGCGGACAAGCAGGCCTATGACCTGCTCCTGCAGCGGGAAAACAGCAGCCAGAACCAGTACAAGCAGAATCTGGCGGCCTGGGAAGCGGAAAATCAGCGGCTCTGGAACCGCTACGACCAGGCCCGCAGTGACGACTACGGCGCCTACCGGGACGAGATCAAGGACGACCAGTGGCTCCGGGAATTCCAGCAGGCCCAGGAGCAGTTCTACGAAAAGCTGCGGCGGCAGTATGGCTACTAAGGAGGCGGCATGATTCTATCCAGTTTGACCGTCCCCCTGACCGTTCAGGGGGACACCCTGGGCGCTCCCCTGGCCATTACGCTGCCCAGCCTGGGGCGGACGGTAGGGCTGCGCTACCGCTGCGGTGCAAAATCGGGAACCGTCGCAGCCCCCGGCAGACTCACCCGGGCAGAATGGACACCGCCGCTGACCCTGGCAGAGGAATATCCGGACCGGGATAAAATCCCCGTCAAGCTGATTCTGGATGCCTATGAAAACGGCAAAATCGAAGACAGCCGGGAAAAGCAGGTGCTGCTGTCCATCCCGGAAGGATTCCATCCCACGGTGACGCTGCGGGCAGCACCCCAGGCAGGGGATCGCTTTCTGCAAGGCGGCCAGGCCCTGGTTGAAGTGACTGCTTCGGGAACTCTGGGCGCAGAGATCACCGGCTGCACCGTCCGCTGCGGCGATCTGACCGGGCAGGGGCAAAGGCTTTGCTTCGACCTGCCCCAGGCAGGGGAAATTCCGGTGACGGCCCGGGTAACGGACAGCCGGGGCAGGTCTTCCCAGGCGAGCGCCACCATCTCCGTGGAGCCGGGCGGCACCGGCAGCGAGTCTCCCCTGGTGGACCTGAACCCGGCGGCCAAGGCCCTGGGCATCGGCTGCCGGGGAGATACCCAGAATACCCTTTCCATGGGTCTGGCCCTGGACATGGGCGGGCAGCGGCTATCCGGGCTGCCTACGGCGGCGGAGTCCACCGATGCCATGTCCCTGGGGCAGGCGGCGGCAAGCTTTCTGGGGCTGCGGAAGCTCTGGGAGAATCCGCAGCCCGAGGCAGAATTTCCCGCCCAGACCGTCGCTGCTGCCGGGGCGCTTCTGCTCATAGAAGCGGCGGCTCAGGCGGGCAGCACGCAGCGGGTCTGGGAGCTTGCCGGGGATGCCGGGGCCATAAGAGTATTTTCCGGCAGCACCCTGGCGGTCCGAACGCTCCGGCAGACCGAAGCCGGGCTGGAATTCGCCGCTGCCGCACCGGCAGACACCTGGGCGGTGCCTCTGGCGGTATACGCACTGAAAGAAGGGAGTATTGGATGAACGCAACGGTATTGGCATCCCTGATCACAGGGCTGCTGTCTCTGGCGGGGGTCATGCTGAGCAATCTCCTGTCGGACCGGCGGCGGGAAAATGCCCTGCGGACTGCCCAGGCCGTAACGGATGAGCAGCTGCGGCAGCTGACAAGGGAGGTCCGGGAGCACAACAATTTTGCCCGGCGAATGCCGGTGGTAGAAGAGCAGATCAAAGTCATCAATCACAGGTTAGAGGACCTGGAAAAGGAAGGAGCAAAATCATGATCAATTGGAAGGTACGTCTGAAAAATGTGAATTTCTGGCTGGCGGCAATCCCCGCCGCCCTGCTGGTAGCCCAGAGCATCGCCGCTCTGTTTGGCTTTGCCCTGCCCGTACAGGCAGTGGAGGGAAAGCTGCTGGACCTGATCAATGCAGTGTTTGGACTGCTGACCATTCTCGGCATCGTCAATGACCCCACCACCCGCGGCCTCCGCGACAGCACCCGGGCAATGGAATATCAAAATCCCAACTAATACGCCATGGGGCGGCTGCAAAAGCAGCCGCCCCGGAAGCGCAGCATTACCCACTTTTTTCGCAGGCGTGCAAACAAGTGCATAAAAATGCCCCCTTTTTTCTCTTAGCATAACTATACCACAGAGTGGAACAGCTGCAAGAGGAACAGGGGGCATTTTGTTTATGTAATATGTCGGCCCTCAGAAGGGATGGCGGCAGCCGTAGAGGAATACGGCCATGGGGGCGAGGAGCACAGGGGTTCCTGCGAACACCAGCAGCCAATCCGGAGTCCCCAGGGCCACCCGGGAGACGGCCAGCCACAGCACAGCCCCCAGCAGCGCGCCAATAACGGCCAAAACCCACACGCAAACCCTATATTTGCGCTCTGCCATCCAGGAAGTACGGTCTACAAGATTCCACAGTTTTTTCATAACAATTCCTTCTTTCTGCCCTCACCCTACCCCCGGAAGGTAAAGGGCACAACGGTGGAATCGTAAAACATAGGTAAAATCCCGAAATTTTACACTGGCTTTACATTCCGCCCCGTTTGGACTTTACGCAGCCAATTTAAGATAGGGTCAGAAACGTAAAGGAGCTGTAAAAAATGGATATTTTCGGGATCTTGAATCTGTTGGGCGGCCTGGCCCTGTTCTTATACGGCATGTCCGCCATGGGCGACGGGCTGGTGCAGCTGTCCGGCGGCCGCCTGGAAAAAATACTGGAAAAGCTGACCCAGAAGAAGATCATGGCCGTGCTGCTGGGCCTGCTGGTGACGGCCGTCATCCAGTCCTCCTCCGCCACCACGGTTATGGTGGTCGGCTTTGTAAACTCCGGCATTATGAACCTCAGTCAGGCCGTGGGCATCATCATGGGCGCCAACATCGGCACCACCGTCACCTCCTGGCTGCTGTCCCTGACGGGCATTCAGGGCAGCAATCTGTTCCTGAAGCTTTTGAAGCCCAGCTCCTTCTCCCCGATTCTCGCCGCCATCGGTGTCATTCTCACCATGACCGCCAAGGAGGACGACAGGAAGAAAAACATCGGCACCATTTTCGTGGGCTTCGCCATTCTGATGTTCGGCATGGAGGCCATGAGCTCCTCCGTCTCCCCCCTGGCCCAGAATGAGAAGTTCACCGGCATTCTCACCGCCTTCTCCAACCCCATCCTGGGTCTGCTGGCCGGTGCGGCCCTGACCGCCATCATCCAGTCCTCCTCCGCCTCCGTGGGCATTTTGCAGGCCCTATGCATGACCGGGGCCGTCAGCTTCGGCACCGCCATTCCCATCATCATGGGCCAGAACATCGGCACCTGTGTCACGGCCCTGCTCTCCGGCATGGGTGCCAGCAAAAATGCCCGCCGTGCCTCTCTCATCCATCTTTATTTTAATTTAATTGGCACTTTGCTGTTTCTTGTGGTATTCTATACATTGAACAGCTTCCTGCACTTCTCCTTCCTGCTCACCCCCGCCAGCGCGGCGGACATTGCCGTGATCCACAGCCTGTTCAACATCGGCTGCACCATCGTGCTCTTCCCCTTCTCCAATGTGCTGGTGAAGCTGGCACAGCTCACCATCCCCGACGGCAAGGAGGCCGCCCAGGATACCCGCCCCGCAGCCTTGCAGGCTCTGGACGAGCGCTTCCTGGACCGGCCCGGCTTTGCCATGAACCTGTGCAAGGAGGCCGTGGACCATATGGCGGACCTGGCCCGGAACTCCTTCCAGCTGGCCATGGGGCTGCTGGACAACTTCTCCGAAAAGGATTTGCAGCGCGTCATCGCCATGGAGCAGGAATCCGACAGCTACGAGGACACTTTGGGCACCTATCTCGTCAAGCTCTCCGGCAAGGACCTGAGCAAGGCAGACAGCCGGACGCTGTCCATCCTGCTGCACTGCATCAATGACTTCGAGCGCATCTCGGACCATGCCATCAATGTGGCCGAGTCCGCCCAGGAGCTGCGAGACAAGGGACTGACCCTGTCCGAGGACAGCCGGAAGGAGCTGGCCGTCTACGGCAAGGCCGTCAGCGACATTCTGGATCTGACCGTCTCCGTCTTCGCTGCAGACGATACGGACCGCGCCCGGTCCGTGGAGCCCCTGGAGGAGGTCATCGATACCCTGAGCATCGAGATGCGGCAGCGGCACATTATCCGGCTGCGCAAGGGCGCCTGCTCTTTGGAGGCAGGGCTCATTCTGGAGGACCTGCTCACCGGCTACGAGCGGGTATCGGACCACTGCTCCAATGTGGCCGTCTGCCTGATCGAGGTCCATGCCAACGAATACGACACCCACGAATATCTGAATCTGACCACCAAGGGCAGCGACCCCTGGTTCCGGCAGGAATACGACAAGAAGCTGAAAGAATACCCGCTGCCCTGACAAAGGAAAGGAATACACTATGGCACTGATCTATGTAGTAGAGGACGATGACAACATCCGGGAAATCGAGACCATCGCCCTGAAAAACAGCAATTATCTGGTAAAGGCCTTCGCCCGTGCCACGGACTTTTACCGGGCTCTGAACGACATTCTGCCGGACCTGGTGCTGATGGATGTAATGCTGCCGGACGAAAACGGCTGCGATATTGTGAGGCGGCTGCGCAGCCAGTCCGCCACCAAGCGGCTGCCCGTGATCATGGTCACCGCCAAAACCTCGGAAATGGACATGGTGAAGGGACTGGACGACGGGGCCGACGACTATATCAAAAAGCCCTTCTCCGTGCTGGAGCTGCTGTCCCGGGTGAAGGCCCTGCTGCGCCGCTCCACAGAGGAGACCGCCCAGCAGCTCCGGGTGGGGGACATCCAGCTGGACAACGCCCGCCGGATCGTACTGGCCCAGGGCAAAAGCGTGGAGCTGACCTACAAGGAATATGAGCTCCTGCGGTATCTGATGATCAACGCGGAGATGGTCCTGTCCCGGGAATCCATTATGCGCTTCGTCTGGGGCACGGACTTTGAGGGAGAGACCCGCACCGTGGACATGCACATCAAGACCCTGCGGCAGAAGCTTGGCCCCTGCGGCCGCCAGATCGGCACCGTCCGCAATGTGGGTTACGTGCTGCAAAGCACCCCGGAAAGCTGAGGCCATCTCATGAAGCAGAAAATCAATCTGCGCCTGGGGCTCATTGCCCTGGTGGCCCTGATCCTCACCACCGTCGGCGTGACCAAGGTCTATTACGACCTGTTCCGCCAACAGGTGGGCCGGGATCTGCGGCTGACGGCCCATTTGTTGGGCCAGAGCGGCGAATTCACCCGGGGCAATGCCCCCAAATTGCAAGACCCCGAGGTCCGCATTACCTGGGTGGACGCCGACGGCACCGTGCTCTATGACGATGAGGCCGACGCCGGAGCCCTTCCCAACCACGCGGACCGGCCGGAGATCCGGCAGGCCATGGACACCGGCGAGGGGGAGATCGTCCGCACCTCGGATACCTTCAATATGAACACCTTTTACTATGCCCTGCGGCTGGATGACGGCACGGTGCTGCGGCTGGCGGTGGATGCCCGGTCCATCAGCTCCGTATTTTTGGCAGCGGTGCCGGTGCTGCTGATCATCGCCGTGGTGATCTTCGCCGTGTGCCTGCTGCTGGGCCATCTGCTCACCGCCCAGCTGATCGCCCCCATTGACGATATGGCCGAGCACCTGGACGAGCCCGCCCGGGAGCCTGTCTATCAGGAGCTGGAGCCCTTCGCCCGGAAAATCCGCAGCCAGCACGAGAAGATTCTCTCCGCCGCCCAGAGCCGCCAGGATTTCACCGCCAACGTATCCCACGAGCTGAAAACCCCCCTGACGGCCATTTCCGGCTACGCCGAGCTCATTGAAAACAAGATGGTAGACGGGGAACAGCAGCTGCGCTTCGCCGGAGAGATTCGGAAGAACGCCGCACGGCTTCTAAGCCTGATCAACGACATCATCCAGCTCTCCGAGCTGGACAGCGCCCAGGCCCCCGCCCGGGTACAGAGCGTGGAGCTGTTGAGCCTGGCCAAGGAGGTCTGCGGCGATCTGGAGGTCCCTGCCCGGCAGCGGCGCATCACCTTGCAATGCTTCGGCCGGGAGGCCACGGTCATGGGTGACCGGGAGCTATTGAAAGAGCTCCTGGAAAACCTGGTGCAGAACGCCATCCGCTACAACCGGGAGGGGGGCTTCGTCCAGGTCACCGCCAAGGAAGAGGCGGGCCACGCCCAATGGATCGTGGAGGACAACGGCATCGGCATCCCCGAGGACGCCAAGGACCGGGTCTTCGAGCGGTTCTACCGGGTGGACAAGAGCCGCTCCCGGGAAACCGGCGGCACCGGTTTAGGTCTCGCCATCGTCAAGCACATCGCCCAGATCCACAACGCCACAGTCACCCTGGATTCCGCCCTGGGCAAGGGTACAAAGATCACGGTGACATTCTGAGGAAACTAAAAAATCCACAGCTTCTCCCCTGCTTTGGAGCGGCTGTGGATTTTTTGTGGACCGGCGGCACCCGGGATGCGCTAGCATCGTCCCCGATGCTCGTTATAGCAGGCCATATTCCATGCCGTAGGGCCAGCCGTTGAGGCCGCCCAGGTCGTAGAGATGGGGATAGCCCAGGTCAAACAGCTGGGCAGCCGCCAAAGCCGACCGGCGGCCGGTGCGGCAATAGATCAGAATTCTTGCCTGCTTGTCCGGCAGAATCTCCGACAGGTCCGCATCCTCAATGTCATCCAGCGGCAGCAGCTTCGCCCCCGCCGCGTGCTCCAGGGCATATTCATCCTCTGTCCGCACATCCAGCAGAACACTGCCGGGATAAGTATCCAAAATATGCTTTCCCTCCTGGAAAGAAATTGCCTGAATCATGGTTTCCGCTCCGTTTCCAATGTTTTCCGCTATCATACCACAGCAGGCCCCAAAATGCAAGAAACCGGGAAAGCAAAGCCGCTTTCCCGGTTTCCCGCCTTCGCGTATGCAATTTTGTCGGATAACGCAGCCGTTACCGCTTCAAAACTGCCGCGAGGGCTTTTTTACTGCATGCCGCTCTCGTAGGCCTCGATCATCTTCTTGAACGTGTGACCCGTAGAACCTTCGGGATTTGCCCGCCGTTTTAGCTTCCCCAGGTATTTTTCACAGGTATCGCCGGTGAAAATCTTGATGTCCAGCCGCAGAGTGTTATCATCCTCCGGGGTGACATAAATCCTGTCGATGAAGATGTCAATGAAATCCTTGGTGATGGCCTCGGTCTGGCACTGCTTCTCCGCATCTCGAAGGACTTTGCGAAGGTGCTCCATATTGGCACGGAACTCCTCGCTGGATTCCTGCTGGTCTTTCAGCTCCAGGAGCGCCTGCTCGCCGGACTTGATTTCCTGGTTGCACTGGGCGGTCATGGCCTTGAAATCCGCCGGTGTGATGCTCTCCAGGGTCACCAGCTCCAATAGCTTGGACTTCTTCTTTTTGGCAAGGTCAATGTTTGCCTGGGCTTCCTCGATTTTCTTTTCCAGATTGCCGTCGCAGGTCATGCTGCGGTACATCCGCTCGTACTCCGCAATCATGGCGGCGGAAGCCTGCCGGGTGTCCCGGAATACCTCAAAGAGCAGAGGCACCAGCTCCTTTTCGTAAATGGGGAAGGAGTCGCAGGCATCCGCGCCGGATTTGATTTTGTTGGAGCAGACCCATTTGCTGTTTTGGTTGCCCAGCTTGTCCTTGGATTCCCGGCGGTAGTAGGCGGTGCCGCAGTGGGTGCAAAAGAGCTTGCCGGTGAGCAGATTGGCGTGATTGCAGATGCCCTGCCGGTTTTTTACATCCTCGCTTCTGCGCAGCAAAACCGCATTGGCCTTTTCCCACAGCTCCTCGGAGACGATGGCGGGGACAATTTGCCCGGTTTCGTCCTTGAATATGACCCATTCCTCCGGCGGGAGGAATTTCTGCTTCTTGGTGAACATATCCACCACTTTGACCTTGTTGCCGACGTAGTAGCCCTTGTATTTGGGATTGGAAATCATATTGGACATGGTGGTGTGGGCGATTTTCTTGCCGTTCAGGTTCCGGTAGCCCTTCTCCCAGAACAGGTTTTCAATCTGCTTCATGGAGTAGGCTCCAGTTGCATAGAGGGTGAAAAGCTCCCGCACCATGGAAGCCTGGGTTTCATCGATGACTAAGCGCCCATCGTCCTTGGTGTAACCGAAAATCCGGGAGTTGCCCAGGACGACACTCTGCTTGATGGCCTGCTGGTGGCCGAATTTGACACGGGAGCTGAGCTTTCGCAGCTCGTCCTGGGCGATGGAGGACATGATGGAAAGGCGCAGTTCCGCATCCTCGTCCAGGGTGTTGATGTTGTCGTTCTGGAAGAATACGCCAACCCCGCTGGACAGCAGCTGGCGGGTGAACTGGATGGAATCCAGAGTGTTTCGGGCGAAGCGGGAGATTTCCTTTGTAATCACAAAGTCAAATTTTCCGGCGGCGGCATCCTCTACCATGCGGTTAAAATCCTCCCGGTGCCTGGTGGAAGCGCCGGAAATGCCCTCGTCGATATAGCCCGGGACAAAGGTCCAGGCAGGATTTTTCTTGATGAAGTCCTCGTAATAGCCAATCTGATTGCCCAGGGAATTCAGCTGCTCATCAGATTCGGAGGAAACACGGGCATAGAAGGTGACCCGCAGAGGAAGGTCATAAATGGTCTTGGCGCGGAGAAGCTGCCGTATGTTGTGTATATCCATGGTGTACCTCTAATACTATTTTCAAATAAAATGGGGACATTTGATTTGAAAAGCATCACGCAAGCGTGCTGCCGATTTCGTCATTTTCGAAAAAGAAAATGATGAAATCCCGTCTCATTATGACTCGCTAATGAAACTTGCCAATTTAGGAATTGCCAAGTTTCAAAAGCGACTCAATATAAAGTTCGTTGTATCATGTTCTATAATTATGATAACATATATTGCGAAATATTACAACCCAAAATTGACTGGAAAAAGCGGCAACCCGTCGCCGGATTGCCGCCCGTTTGGTTTCAAGCTACCGTTCCATAGAAGTGGCCCGATTTTTGATTTTGATTCGCATACGGTTCCGCTGATCCTCCGTAATCAGGCCCTTGGCGTAGAGCGTGTCGTTATAATAGGTCAGCCACAGCTGCTGAATGGTGGCCTGGATGGTCTGTTCGTTTGGTTTCGGATGGTTGTCATTGTTATCTGCCATAGTAAGCCCCCTGTGCATTTCCTAGTTTTCCCGGGATGAAAGCTCTTTATGCGCCTGTGCGCTAAGCAGAAACCTGAGGGTATCACCGGGGCCGCTCAGGCTGCGATAGAATCTGTTTGCGATATTCAGTTGTCATATACAGGAAAATAGGGGGTGTGATGTATCGGTCACAGTGTGTCTGGGGGAGCCGGTTTGCTCGGAAGCTCCCCTTTATTCTTCCGTATTTTATTCAATCTTTATTTCTTTTAATCTATATTACTTCCTTCTATATTATATTCCCTGAGCCAACCCAATATAGGATTTTCCAACGCAGGCGCTTCCTGATCAGGCTTTTCCTGCTCCGGTTTTTCCGGATTCGGTGAACCCGCTTCCGGCAGCTCAAAGAAGGTGTACTCGCTGTCCTCCAACCGCCCTTCTTGAGAACGAAGCCGCTTCCGGGTCAGATAGCCGTTCTGTTCCAGTTCATTCAGCGCCCCTCGAACGGAGGTGATTCCATCCTTTGTAATGGCAGCCAGTCCGGCAACGGAGAACTTCCACTCCGGCGGGAGACTGAGAATGATGGAAAATAGCCCAATGGCCTTGAGTGACAGCCGGGTATCCCGGAGATGGTGGATGCTCATGACGGTAAAATCCTTATCCTTTGTTGCCCGAATCACCGGCAATTGGAAATCCCTCCTTGTGGCAAAGGGAGTCGCGTTTCACGACACCCTTTGGATTTTTGCCGGGTGCAGACCGATCCTGGGGAGGCAAACGCATCTTTTCGGGGCGGGTACCCGGCAGCTGTCCTAAAAAGAAATAGAACGTATGTTCATATATTATATAGGAAGGGAGGTGATTTGTCAAGAGAGATACGGGAAATAGTTGGAAATGGATAATTTTTCTGAGTAAAAAGTTCAAGGGTGTCGCATTTCACGACACCCTTGAAGGGAAAATGAGTTGCATACGGTGGAGTAGAAAAGTATGGGACTGCATGGAATGAAATCTGGTTCGGTGGAGGAAATTTGCTTAATTGAGGAAGAAAATATAAGAAATATACAAATGAAATATTCTTTTCTCTGAAAAAATCATTTCATATCTGGAATGGACTTTGCCATACTGCTTTGAAAACTGCAAAATAAGCTGATTTTGTGAGAAGAACTTGAATTTTTTTGATTATCCAGTATAATAAAAAATGTTATTTTGCAGCACTGAAACTCCAATAATAGTGTGAAGGAGTGCTTCTATGGAACGATTGATTTTGAATAAACTGCTTGAATGGAGGAATTCACCCCACCGCAAGCCACTGATCCTGAAGGGTGTGCGCCAGGCGGGGAAGACTTAGAGTCTGAAAGAGTTCGGCAGACGCTATTATGAAAATACAGCTTACTTCAACTTTGACGAAAACGAAGAATACAAACAGTTCTTTGAAACTACCAAGGATGTGGATCGGATTCTACAGAATCTAATGCTGCCCAGCGGTTATAAGATTTTGCCCGAAAAGACGCTCATCATTTTTGATGAAGTGCAGGACTGCCCCAAGGTTATAAATGCCATGAAGTATTTCTGCGAGAATGCTCCGCAGTATCACATTGCCTGTGCAGGTTCACTGCTTGGCATTGCTCTGGCTAAGCCATCGTCTTTTCCTATAGGGAAGGTTAACTTCATGCAGATTGGACCCTATGACTTTTACTGAGTTTCTTCTCGCAAACGGTGATGAGAACCTTGTAAAATATTTGGAGAGTGTGGACACACTTGATCCGATCCCCGATGCTTTTTTTAATCCGTTGTATGAGAAGCTAAAGATGTACTATGTTACTGGAGGTATGCCGGTATCAGTAAAGATGTGGACGGAAGCCCGTGACGTATCTGCCATGCAGGAAGTTCTGCCCGATATCATCGGTGCTTACGAGCGTGACTTCGCCAAACATCCCAACCTCACTGAGTTTCCGAAGATCTCTATGATCTGGAAATCTATTCCTTCTCAATTGGCAAGAGCTAGCAAGAAGTTTATCTATAAGGTTGTCAAAGAAGGTGCAAGAGCTCGTGAATATGAGGATGCTCTGCAATGGCTGGTAGATGCCCGCCTAGTGCATAAGATCTACCACAGTAGCGCACCCGGTCTTCCTGTGGCTGCTTATGATGATCTGTCTGCGTTCAAAATCTATTTGGTTGATGTAGGTCTGCTCCGCCGTCTGGCACAACTGGCTCCTACGGCTTTTGGCGAAGGCAATCGACTGTTTACCGAGTTCAAGGGAGCCTTAACCGAAAACTATATAAACTCTGATTACGCAGTTTAAGGTAATGCCTCGATATTGGTCGCAGGATAATCCTCCTTATGAAGTGGATTTTCTGATTCAACGAGAAAATGACATTTTCCCTATCGAAGTAAAGTCCGAAGCAAATTTAGCAAGCAAGAGTCTCAGAAAATTCAAGGAATTGTTCCCGGATGAAGTGAAGCTATGTTTTCGATTCTCGCTTGATAATCTGAAACTGGGCGATGATGTGTTAAACATCCCACCGGTTATGGCCGAACAAGCAGATCGTTTGATTGGACTGGCATTGGAGCCGAGAGCTACCTAATAAAAGGGAGAAAACAAAATGGCTAAGAAAGAAGTAAAAACCGATTTGTGGGTCGCTCGTCAGCTCGACGACTCCAAAATTAAATATGACGCTCAAGGTAGCGATGTTAAGGAAATCAATGACGCTTTACAGAGTGCATCAAAGCGTGGTACTGGCAACGCTGGATACCCCGAGTATGTTGCAGTTGTTAAAGATTTTGTTATTGTCATCGAGGACAAAGCTGATCTTGCCAAGCATCAGAAGCTGACCAATACAGGAATCCTTTCTGTCGATCAGAAAGATATTGCAGATTACGCTGTTAATGGAGCATATTTTTACGCCAAGCACATTGCGCAAAACAGCAGCTTCCATAAGATTTTTGCAATCGGTGTTTCCGGAGGTGAAAAGCACCATAAAATCACCCCGCTGTATGTGGATGATAGAGATGGGTATAAGCAGCTCCCCGATATTGAATCTTTTACCTCTTTCACCGCTGTCAATATCGACGAATACTATACTCGTTACGTTCTGGCAGAAAAGACCGATGTTGAAAAGACTACGGAGGAAATTCTGAAAGATGCGGCGGAACTGCACGAATATCTGCGCACCTATGGCTCCCTGAAGGATCAGGACAAGCCTTTGGTGGTCTCCGGTATTCTCCTGGCACTGGATGATAAGTTTTTCAAACCCGATGATTTGCTCGGTGATGAAACAACCACTGATGGTCAGTTGATTTACGATGCAATTAAGCGTCGCCTTAAAGCATCCAATATTGGCCCTGATGCAAAGCGTGACAAGCTGATGAGTGAGTTCTCTATCATCCGCACAAGTGCTCGCTTGAACGAAATTGATGCCAAGTTGGGGAAGACTCCATTAAAATTCTATACTGAGTTCTTAAAGAAGAATGTTTTTGACAACATAAAGTATCGCAGTTCCAGTGAAGATTTCATTGGAAGATTCTATGGCGAATTTATGAGCTATTCCGGAGGTGATGGTCAGACGCTGGGAATTGTTCTCACGCCTCGCCATATCTGTGATCTGTTCTGTGACCTTCTGGATATTCAGGCTACAGATATTGTACTTGATCCCTGTTGTGGTACCGCAGGATTCCTTGTTGCAGCGATGCATCACATGCTTGAAAAGGCAGGTACTGATCAGAACAGGCGAAAGAACATCAAGAAAAAGCAGTTGCACGGCTTTGAACTCCAGAGTAATATGTTCGCAATCGCTGCAACCAACATGATTCTTCGTGATGACGGCAACAGTAATATCAAGTGTGAAGATTTCCTTCGCCAGAACCCAGCGCAAGTACAGCTTAAAGGTGCTACAGTCGGCATGATGAACCCTCCGTACTCCCAAGGTAGTAAAGAGGATCCTTCTCAGTATGAACTGTCGTTTGTAGAGCATCTGCTGGATTCCCTCACAGAAGGGGCAAAAGCAGCAGTGATTGTCCCGCAATCTTCTATGACCGGCAAAACAAAGGATGAACAGTCATTCAAAGAAAATATTATGAAGCACCATACATTGGAAGGCGTTATTACCTGTAATACAACTACCTTTTATGGCGTAGGCACTAACCCTGTTATCGCAGTCTTTACCGCCCATGAGCCTCACCCAGATGACAAAGTTTGTAAATTCATTGATTTCCGAGATGATGGATATGAAGTACGTGCTCACGTTGGCCTTGTTGAGGGCGATTCGGCTAAGGACAAGCGTCAGCATTTATTGGATGTTTGGACTGGCCGGATTGAAGCACCGTCAAAGTTTTGCGTAGGATCTACCGTGAAACCCGAAGATGAATGGCTACACTCTTTTTATTACTTCAATGATGAAATTCCAACAGATGCAGATTTTGAAAAAGCGATTGGTGACTATTTATCATTCGAATTTTCTATGGTTATGCAGAACAGAGAGTATTTGTTTGGAGGTGGCTGTAACCATGATGAAGATTGATGAAAAGGAATGGATAGCGTTTACAGTTGAGAATATATTTAGTGAAATTAAAGCAACTAAAGGAAAAACAACAGGACAACTAGTGAAAGGTGATGACGTTCCATATATTGCAGCAGCAAAAACAAATAATGGTTTTGCTGCTATGTGCAGTTCAAAGGAACATCCAGAATGGGTATCCGATGGGAACGCTATAGTTTTTGTCCAATTGGGAGATGGCGCTGCGGGTCTCGCTCATTACATTCCTATGGATTTTATAGGTATGAGCGGTAAAACATCGAGTGGTTATAATTCGGAACTGTCAGAGGATAATGGTGTTTTTATTGCAAGATGTCTCAGTTCAAACAAAGCAATTTTCTCGCATGGGCACAGTTGGACCGGCCGTAGGTTGTTAAGTACGAAAACAATGTTACCCGTAAATGCTGAGGGTGAACCAGATTACAAGTATATGGCAGAGTATACCCAGCAGAAGCGTAAAGCTTTACAGGAAAAGTATCGTACGTATGCTGAGGAATGCATCGCTAAGTTGGGGAAGCACATTAAAATACCATCAATTAGTCAGAAAAATTGGGAAGCGTTTTTAATCTCTGACATATTCAATATTTTGCCTGGGAAACGACTTGTAGCCTCAGATTCGACTCCAGGGGACAGGCCTTTCATCGGAGCACTGGATAACAGCAATGGTATAGCACGTTTTGTAAGTGATAAAAATGCTTCTTTGGATAGCAATGTACTTGGCGTAAACTACAACGGAAATGGTATGGTCATTGGTTTTTATCATCCGTATGAGTGCATTTTCTCTGATGACGTTAAGCGGTTCCACTTGAAGCACCATGAGGACAATGCGTTTGTATTGCTGTTTATGAAGGTTGCCATTCTGCAACAGAAAAGTAAGTTTGGCTATCTGTATAAATTTAACTCAGAACGCATGGCTAATACCAGAATCATGCTGCCCGTTACCGGTGATGGCACTCCTGATTACGAATATATGGAGCAGTACGCCAAAAATCTGATGCTCCGCAAGTATAAGCAGTATTTGGCATATCTTGATTCAAAAGAAAAAACTGCTCCGGCAGCTGCAAACGATTGACAGCCTTACTACAGATAAAAAACGGAGGCATATATGCAATTATCAAAAATAAGAATTAGAAATTACAGATTGCTTATTGATGCCGAGTTGGAAGTCGATCCCAAGACAACCTTAATTGTGGGTAGAAACAACACAGCCAAGACATCATGCTTCGTGTGCATTGGCAATGTACTGGAAGGAAAAAATATATCCTTTAATGATTATCCACTGTTAAAACGGGAAGATTTCTATACTAAAATTGCACTGTTTATGGAGAAAAAACTCTCCTATGAGGACCTTTGCAAACAGGTCGAAATTATTTCCATTGATTTTTTAGTGGACTACTCATTGGATGACCCGGACGACAACTTGGGGGCTTTGTCGCCATTTATTATCGATGTCGATGTAGATACGACAACCGCTCTGATTCGTGTAGAGTATCGACTAAAAACCGACGAAAAAACATTGTGGGCACTATTGGAAAGCAGCTATTATAAAGACGGTGCTTTTGCTCCGAATGAGGAGGCTCATGATGTGCTTGCAGATAATTTCGGAAAATTGTTCGGATTGACCGTCTATGCTATTAATCCGAACAATTTGGAGGATAAGCAAGTAAAAAGCCAAAAAGAACTACATGATTTGTTCCCATTCTACGCTATTCCCGCTGAACGTGTTCTTGGCGAGGATGATACACAGAATAGTTCTCTTGGTTCGTTAATTTCTGGTTTCTTTGATATGAGTGAAGGAGAATTGGATCCGGAAGTTGCCGAAGAAATAAAGCGATTACGTAAAATAGTAGAAAAAGCTAATAAGGATGTTCAGAAGCAAAGTGATGAAATTCTGAGTGCAGTTGTAAACAGTTCTATTGGCTTCGGTTACCCCAATATAGAAGAATTGAAACTTGGAGTCACAACGCAACTCAGCATTGACGATCAGATAAAAAATCAGACTAAGCTATCCTATATCTCCGGCACAGCAAACGAAAGCTTACCGAGTTCACACAATGGCTTGGGCTATAAAAATCTGATAAAAATGGAGTTTCTCCTTGCGGCATTTGCCAAAGATATTGAAAAACGTGGTGTTGCCTGTGTTCCTCTGCTCTTTATTGAAGAACCAGAATCACATATGCATCCGCAAATGCAAACCGCTTTTGCCACGTATTTAGAAAAGTTTCTTGGCAAACTGTCTACTGTCCAAATCCAGACTTTTCTAACCTCGCATTCTGCGCATATAGCAAACACCATGGAGTTCGCAAAGATCCGCTATGCGCAAAAAACTAACACTGGTGTGATTTACAAAAATTTGAACACATTTGCTCAGGCTAATTCCGATAATGTTGATTTTATCAGGAAGTATTTAACTTTGACGAAATGCGATTTGTTTTTTGCAGATAAGGCGATTTTCGTTGAAGGTGCCTCAGAGCGTTTACTGTTACCAGATATGATAGAGAAGTGTGAATCTTCTGGAGCCTTTGGGCCTTGTAAGTACCCTTTATCAGCACAGTATTATACGCTGGTTGAAATTGGTGGGGCCTATGCGCATAAATTCATACCGTTTGTTGAATTTTTGGGGCTGCCGTGCCTGATTCTCACTGACTTAGATCCTGTAGCAAATCGAAAGGGGAGGGGCGGAAAGGTAGCAAAAAAATCAGTAATGGTTAGTGAAGGTGAGACAACTTCAAACGAAACAATTAAGTGGTGGGTATGCAGAAATAAGGGACTTTCTGGTGATGACACATCAAAAATTGACCTATCAGAAATTATTGCAATGACACCGGATGATAAAACAAGAGGAAAGTGCCATATTGAGTTTCAAACTACTGAAAAGGGGTTATGTGGACACTCTTTGGAAGAAGCAATTCGCAATGTCAATCGAAAGTATTACAATTTAGGTAATAGAATAAATGAGAAAAATCTTGAATTTAAGGGCAAGAGTAAAACAGATTTTGCACTCAATCTCATCTGCGGATGCTCGAATTATTGTGTTCCAGAGTACATAAAATCCGGATTAAAGTGGCTGAATGAACAAAGAGTTCTTAAGTAAGGGGGGCAGCGGTTCGTGGATGAGAAGTATACAAGTGCAAACTATGACCTTGCAAAAGCTGAAGCAGACAAGATTGATGCACAGATTATTGAAACACTTAAGAGTGGGCACAGTTTTCGTGTCGAAGCCGGTGCAGGCTCAGGAAAAACTTACTCTTTGAATCGAGTAATTGAATGGATTCAGGTAAATAAATGGTATAATTACAGTCTAAAAAAACAGAATGTGGTCTGTATCACCTATACAAATGCAGCAGTAGATGTGATTGCAGAGCGACTCGCAAAAGATTCGTTTATTCTCCCTTCCACAATCCACTCGTTTGCTTGGAATGCCATCAAGCAGTATCAGAGCGTTTTGATTGATGTTGTCACAAAGAATCCCGATTTTCTGCCAGACGAGGGCGACTTTTATAAGGTAACTAAAGTTGATTATAATTTGGGACATCGATATAAAGAAAATGGAATTCAGTACCTTTATCATGACGATGTTCTAAAGCTGTTCTGCCTGCTTTTGGATAACGCTAAGTTTCGCCGTGTGTTTGCAGATAAGTATCCTTTAATTCTAATTGATGAATATCAGGACTCTTATAAGCCTATTATTGACCGTTTTGTTGATTATTTTATTGCGAAAGGCAGTGGACCGCAATTCGGTTTTTTCGGTGATGCTTGGCAAACAATCTACCAATCTAATAAAGCTTGTGGCGTAATAGAACATGACAATATCGATGTAATCAAGAAAAGCTCTAATTTTAGATCCGCACCGAGAATAGTACACCTTCTCAATGATATTCGTCCAGACTTACCCCAAAAATCAGCAATTGATGGATTTGACGGAGAGGTCGTAGTAATTACCAGCGAAGATTACAACGGCGCTCGGCGCACAGACCGCAATTTCAAGGGAGAACTACCTCCTGAAGTATTAAAATCGCGACTAGATGAAATAGAAGCAAAAATAAAGCAGGATACCCCAAATGATGAATCTCTTAAGATTCTGATGATCACGCATAAAGTTCTTGCAACACAACAGGGGTATGAAGAACTTTTGAATGTTTTGGGTGATGGGCTTCGCAACAAAGAGGATCCTTTTCTCTTATTCTTTATGAATACAGTCGAGCCGATTTACAAGGCACTCTGCACCTCAAACACACAACTTCTATTTGATACACTTGACATCAAACGCTATCCTATCACCAGAAAGTCTGAAAAGGCAAAATGGCAGGAATTTCGGAAACAGTTGGCAGAAGCTCGAACGCAAAAGGCGATTGATGTATTGGAGTTAGTACGTCAAACTGATTTAATTCCAATGCCGCCAAATCTGGATGGATATTATTGTTTGTACCATGATGCTCCAGAATCAATGTATATTGCAGAAGTTACGATTCGTTCCTTCCTGGAGTTGGAATACTCGCAGTTTCTGGCTGCGATAGACTTTTTATACCCGGAAGCAGTATTCTCTACCGAGCATGGTGTCAAAGGTGAAGAATATGATAATGTTGTTTTTGTTATCAGCAAGGGATGGAATCAGTACCAATTTGAAACCTATGCGCCTATGATAACTGGGCTTTCTCCCATTCCTGAGGGTAAGGAGGCATCATACGAACGAAATCGGAACCTTTTCTACGTCTGTTGCTCAAGGCCCAAAAAGCGATTGTTCCTCTTTGTTACTGTACCGATAGAAGCTGCATTCAGAGCATTTTTAATAACTTTGGTAGGTGAAGACAATATTATTACTTATCAGCAATTTATGAAAACGACTCATTAGAAAACAATCGGCTAGGAGGCGAGCCCCCTAGCCGAACGCTTACACCACCGTGCGTGCTGTTTGGTATACGGCGGTTCAAGCGCATAAGTGGGACTCGTACTGGCATAGGATGTTACAGTCTTTGCTGAACCGGACTAAGAAGATCCGAGAACGGAAGATGCGGTGTTTTACCGGAAGAACGGAACGCAAAACTCGGCTTTTGGCAAGCGATAGGCATTGGAAGCCTCCTGTTTGGCGGAAGAAAAGATGGACGCACTCTGAAATGCACTGATGATTGCGCCAATTGCCCGCCCCATTATGACTATCGGTATGTCCAGTGGTACTATGGCCACGGTCATACCCACGGATGCGAATTCGGCGGAAATTGTGGAGGCAACGGGGACTGAATTACGAATTTTAGGTAGCGGCAAGCAGTGTCCGGGTGCTACCCGGACGCAATTTGCTTGTTGGGGCAAAATCCCCAATCCCCAAGACCAGAACTTTGTTCTGGCTGCGCATTTGTAAAATGCTTCTCTGTCGGCCCAAAACAAAATCGTTTCGACGCTGACCGAATTTGCTATATTTGAAAAATCCATTGCATACGGATGCCGCTATATGGTATGATATGGTTAATTAGAAAAACGATTTTGGACAGAGCGCAGATTCCTGTGGAAGACCAAAGGGGGACAACCATGATTGACTTTTCCAAATTAGAGCAGTACCGGGAGAACAACCGTATTGAGGCGAAGAAAGCGCTGGGCGGTCTGCCAAAGAGCATTTGGGAGACTTACTCTGCGTTTGCAAATACCTACGGTGGAATCATTTTGCTGGGTGTGGAAGAAATGCCTGACAAATCCTTTCATGCAATCGACTTGCCTGACCCGGACAAGCTCATAAAAGAGTTCTGGAACATTGCCAATAACCCGAATAAGACGAGTGTGAATGTGCTGTCCTCGAAGGATGTTTTTGTGCAAGAGATTGAAGGAAATCATATTGTTGTCATCAACGTGCCGCGGGCAGAGCGCTCTTACCGGCCGGTTTATGTAGACGGAAACCCTCTATGCACCTATCGCCGGAACGGCGAGGGAGATTACCGCTGCACCAAGGAAGAATACCAGGCTATGGTGCGGGATGCTTCCGTGAAGACTCAGGATATGCTGGTGCTGAACGAAATGGATATGACCGTTTTCAACAGTGAAAGCATCCGAAGCTACCGGCAAAGAATGCGCCTGTCCCGTCCGGGGCACGTCTGGGAAGCCTTGGAAGATGAGGATTTCCTGCTGAAATTGGGTGCTATTGGGATTGGCTCTGACGGGAAAAAGCACCCGACCTCTGCGGGGCTTCTGATGTTCGGGAACGAGTACGACATTGTGCGGGAGTTTAATACGTATTTCCTGGATTATCAGGAACAATACGATTCCGATGCCCGGTGGACAGACCGAATTATTTCCTCTTCCGGAGATTGGAGCGGCAATGTGTATGATTTTTATTTCCGGGTATACAACAAACTGACGCAGGATATCAAGGTGCCGTTCAGAATGGAGGGCGGCGTTCGGGTAGACGATACGGCTGTTCATCAGGCACTCCGGGAGGCGCTGGCGAATTGCCTGGTCAATGCGGATTATTACGGACGGCGGGGGCTTGTGATTATCAAACGAAAAAACCAAATCACTATGTCCAATCCGGGAAGCTTCCGAATTGAAATTGACGCGGCGAAAAGCGGCGGTGTATCCGACCCCAGAAACGGGACTATGCTGAAAATGTTTAACCTGATCGATATTGGTGAACGTGCCGGCAGCGGCATCCCAAATATTTTCCGGGTTTGGCGAGAGCAGGGGTGGGAAGAACCCGTCATTGCGGAATCCGCGGAGCCGGATCGAACCGTATTATCGTTATCGCTGGCAAAAAATCAAAATGGCGATAAAAAAGCAGCGATAAATGACAGCGATAAAATCAAAAATGTGAAAACAGCAAGTCAAAAGGCAGCAATATTGGAATATCTAACAGACCATGCTTTTGCAAAGTGTGCAGATATTTCCGCAATGCTTGGTGTAAAGAGTGCAAGGGCCAGACAGCTTCTTGGTGAAATGGTCGAAGATGGAGCGGTATCGACGGAAGGCGGAAATCGGAATCGAATCTATAGACTGAAATCGTAAAATAGAAAAAAGTTCCGCGATCGGCTGAAGATTTATTTGCCTGGAGAAATCCGGTTATTGCGGATCTGTTTCACCGCATGAAATACATGGAGCGCTGGGGAGCTTGTGAAAATGAGGTTATCCCCCAAGTTACCCCCCCAAGACAAGGTGAAAGAAGCTGTACTTGCCTTTTGTAATGTACCCAGGAGGAAAAAGAAACAGCAGAGTACTGCGGATATATGGACGTGAAAAGCTTTGCGGCACGGTATTTGAGGCCATTGCTGGATGAGGGAGGGCTAAAGCTGACAATTCCGGAAAAGCCTACATCAAGTAAGCAAAGGTATGTTGCGGTGAAATAAAGGGAGAAAGAAAGCCTACCAATCACCATGTCCAATCCGGGAAGCTTCCGCATTGAAATTGACGCGGCAAAAAGCGGCATCCCAAGTATTTCCTTTTCACATTGTGATTAAGAAAAACTTGTAGTGAACATGTTTTGATATCTTGCCCGATATCATGGCGGATGTCCGACGATTCCTTTGCGGGGAAGATTTGGCGCTAACGTTCAGGAAGCCGAGAGACGGTTGATAAACAACGAAAGATACTAGTGGAATAAAGCCTAAAATGGCCCCTGCTGTGTGACGAGATCACCAGCAGGGACCATTTTTAGCACAGAACGGACAGCGTTATATTGTCAGCTGCGCCGTGTACCGAATCTCTATATTCCTTCTACTAAGACAAAAGAGGAGAACAACCTCAGAAAGATTCTTCTTTTTGAAAAAGAGCCAACGCAATTAATGCTGCATATCCTGCGTCTCCATCATATCCATCAAATTAACAGCAGGCAGACAGCTGTCTATCAGCATGAGCAATTCATCGTCGTAATTACGGCGCACCTGACACTCTGTGTCAAAAATCATCGTGGGTTCCTCCTGCTGCGTGACCGTCGGCCAGACGGGTAAAGATTCCTGGCTGGGCACTCCGGTCCGGGCAAAGTTCAGGAAGGCGCCGAAGATCTGTGTCTCCAGCCGCTCTGTGACCCCGGGGATGGAGCAAACCTCTACCTTATCCGTGTTGTGGAAAAAGAAAGGAATGTCCGAGCAATGCCAGGCAATCTTGTGCAGCAATGGAAACTCCAGGGTGAAGTTGTACAGATATGTCCCCGCCTTCTGCCCCCGGGCATGCATGGCTGCCAGCTTCTTGGATGGCTGCCGCATAATCCGGTCGAGGATCAGCAAATCGACAGGATGCTTGCCGGGATATGCTTTGGCGAAGGCCGCAAGGGCCACCTGGGTATGTTCGCCGTAGACCGTCTCCACCATCCGGGTCGTTTCCGCTTCTGTCAGGGCGGTTTTGTCGAAAGTGGGAAGGGCAAAAGCAAATTCGCCGAAGACAGAGCCAATCATCAGGGGGATCTCATAGCCGTGGGAGCGCATGCCGTACTGCAGGGGGTCACCCAGGAACCAATCGTTGACCAGCGGCATGCCGCCCACATAAGCCCCGGTCCCGGCAACGCCCGGCATGACCTTGGTGTAAATCCTCACCAGCTCCGGATAAGGCAGTGTCTCCAACGCCTCCACATCGGCGTCGGTGAGACCCAGTTCCGCCAACATAGCCCCCACGATCTTTTCACCGTTTCCCTGACAGGAGGGCATCATGGAGGCATCGCTTACGCCGCTCATGATCAGTCCCTTGTGGAACAGGCCGTCCGCCGCCGGGATCTGCATCAGATCCGCCACCTTCATGCCGCCGCCGGACTGGCCGAAAATGGTCACGTTCTCCGGATCGCCGCCAAAGAGGGCGATATTGTTATGAATCCATTGCAGCGCCGCTACCATATCCGCGTGACCAGCGTTACCGGAGTTTTCATATTTCTGACCGAAGGGGGACAGATCCAAATAGCCCAAAATGTTCAGCCGATGATTTACGGAAACCACCACCGCATCCCCCTCCACGCACATATTGCGGCCATCATAGGCCACTTGCTCGATGGAGGAACCGGCCGCGTATCCACCCCCGTGGAACCAGACAATAACGGGCTTTTTCGCTTCCCTATCCAGTGCAGTGGTCCAGATATTCAGGTTCTGGCAGTGCTCGTCCATAGGCCAGTAGCGGTGCGGCACCAGCAGCTCCGCGGTTGGCTTATCCTGGGTCATCAAGGGGCAGACGTAGCCATAGGAGGTGGCATCCTTGACACCCGTCCACTCGGAGGGGACGGGCATCTGGAACCGATCAGCATAGGCATAAGGAACGCCCTTGAAAATATATGTGCCGTCATAGAAGCAGCCCTTCAGCTTGCCGGAAGTGGTTTCCAGTACCGGCACATCGTCATAACGGAATGATTTACGCATAGGAAAGCATCCTCCTTATCCGAAGGTCCCCGACATCCGCACAGCCGGAGACCGATGCATATCTTTTGGTTTTACGGCGGTTTATGGTTTTGCGAAGCATTCGCCCGCTGTAATAGACAATCATTTGCGAAAGCCGCGCAGGACGGGCCTTCAGCCTTTCTCACCCGCAGGATACCTGGCAAAGACCCGCTTCATAACCTGGGCGCTCAGGAAGGATAGAATGCTGGGCCCCAGAAAAGTCAGGAAAGGCAGAGCAAAGCTGACGAACATCTCCGGATTCAGTACCACTGCCACCACCGGGAGCGCATGCAGAAGCATCACCAGCAGCGTCGCGGGAAGATTGCACAGGCCCAGAAGTAAAGCGTTCCGGAGGGTTTTGCCCAAGGTCTGATCATAGCGGGCCAGCAGCGGGAAGGTGTACACATACACCATTAGGCACACGAACACCGCCGCCCACAGGATTGCCTTCAGCACCTGCCAGCCGTCAGACAGGCCCTCCACAATTCTAAAGTCCAGGATCAACGCCGCTGCCGCTGCCAGGAAGATCAGACCTGCCGCCATTCCCTGCTTCCAATTATTCCGAAAGGCTAAAAAAAACAATTTTGCCAGGCCGCTGTCATCTTCCGGGTATCGCAGATTGACCGTATACAGTGCCACGGTGGACGCGCCAATGGTAACTACCGGCAAACTGCAAAGCAGCCACAGCAGATTCAGCAGGACCATGTCTGCTACAGAATTCAGAAACCGGCCCAACGGTCCGTCATATCGCAGAAAATTTCTCATCCGCAGCTCCTTTTCTTCTGCTGTAGACCATATACGACCCGATAACCAGCAGCGAGACTGCCAGTACAAACGCCGCCATTGCGTGAAACCCGCCGCGGGTACCCACCCGATCCACCAATTGTCCGCCCAAGAGGTTGGCCGACACCGACGCCAAACCGGCCTGGACCGCCGCCAGCACACTCTGGCCCTGAGACATCTTCCCTTGCCGGACATGGGAGCTGATATACTGAGTACAGCAGTAATAGGTAGTCATATAGGTGACGCTCTGGAGCAGCTGCGCCCCCACCATGGTGGGTACCGCTCCCAAACCAACCAGGAACAGCCTCAGACTGGTCATTACAGCGGAGAAAGCCAACAGGGGGATCTCCCCGAACCGTTTCGTCAGCTTCCGCGCATAGAGCAGGATCGGCACCTCACTCAGAGCCGAGACACAGCTCAGAATCCCGATCAGCCGCTGGGAATAGCCCAGCTCCACGGCATACACACCAGTAAAGGAGCCGTTGAAACCCAGGCCGACGGATTCCACAAAGGCAAACAGCAGGACAAAAACCACCTCACGGCTCACGAAAATCCCTTTTTGGGCAGAAGAAAGCCCCACAGACTTTGGCGCTTTCTCCTGCCCTCCGTCCATGGGAATCCGCAGGACCACCAGCGCAAACACAAGGTAGGCGCCGCAGGACAGCAGAAACTGCAGCGACGGGTGTCGCTCCAGAAGAAATCCCGCCAGAAAAACGATCAGCGCGAACCCCAAGGTTCCGCCGATACGGATGGTCGCAAAATTGCACTGATAGGCTGACGCCCGGTCTATGACAATCGCGTCGCACAGCGGTAGCAGCGCGGAACTGAACATGGACAAGACCATCGTCGCGAAGAAACAGACCGCGAAGCTCTTTCCAGCATAGTACAGCAAGGACGCCGCCGCGGTGCATACCGCCAGTGCGGCAAGGATCGTTTTCCGCTTACCGCTGTGGTCGCTGACCCAGGCCCAGAGGGGCTGGATGCAGATGGCGCAAATCGGACTGGCGGCAAACAGGACGCCGATCTGGGAGGAGGTCAGGCCAATGGATTTATAGTAGACGGAAAAAAAGGGGGCGCAAATTCCAGCCGCCACCCAATACGCCACATTGGTACGGAACAACTGCAGCCACCGTTTTTGAGACTCTTGTATTCTTTTCATCAGACAATTCTCCCGATACCTTCCGCTGATGGGCCTGGGGGCCCATCAGCGAAAGGTCCTGTCACGGGGCTACGACGACCGCCTGGCCGTCCTCCGCCAGGGTTTCCATCATCATGTCGTTCATAAAGGTTCTGCCAGGCAGCATACACAGGATGTGGGCGCTGTCCGCATTCACAGGGAACTGGGTGCCGTGAAGGATCAGGGGATTTAACTTCACAAAAGTGCCCTTGGGAACCAGGAAAGCCTCTACCGTATCCACGCTGAATTTCCTGCCGGGGAGGGGTGTGCCAACAAAGATGATCACATCCGCGTCCAGAGGCAGCAGACCCTCGCAGGTAAACTTATGGGCCTCCAGCATCCGTATGACATTGCGCTCCTGCCTGGTCACCTGACAGACGGAAACCGTGGGCAGCGTGGTGGTTCCGAAGTCCAGCTTCACCACATCGGCGAAAAAGCCCTGGGGGAAAATGGATTTCCTGGACAATGCCTCATCATCCAGCAGGTTCATGTATTCGCCGTACTTCTCAAAACGCTCCTTGCTCAGGGGCTGTGCGATCAATTGTTTCATAAAGCTACCTCCTCAGGAAATACAGGTTGGACCACTTTGCTCCGGGGAATCATAGTGCAGATCCAGATATCTTGCCACTTCCTTCAGAACCGGCAGGTATTCCCCGTAAATGCCGCCCAGATGGTGGATGTAAGGACCGAACATCAACTCTTCCTCCCAGGCCTTCCAGTTGTCCGTCTCCATCCAAACGTATGTACCCGTGGTCTTCGGACCGGTCGTGCTCCGGCCCTGTCCCACGAACAGGTGGTAGCCGTCCTCCGCGTCGTCGAAGCGGCACACCGTCAGGCTGCCCTGCTTCATTTCAAAGTGGACCTGGCCGCTCTTCAGCTTGGGACTGCTGGTTTTGGAATGCAGATCGTAGGCGAAGGGGCCGCAGTGCCACAGCAGCTCCGCGTTATCATTCTCCGGATGGCGGATGGTCAGATCCGCCAGGAAGCAGGGTTCCTTGCCCAGCATGCAGGCGCGCAGGATCACCATGGTGATGGCGCCGTTAATGTCTGTCTCGCAGGCCACGGGAATCCCCTCGTTGGTCAGCTCGCTGACAGCCGCGCAGGCGGGCATCCCCAGCAGCATGCAGGAGGGCCAGCACTCGATGGCCGCCACCGTACAGTCGTTGGCCTCCAGCTGCTGGGCAATGGCCAGTTTCAAGGCCACCACCTTCTCCACGCCGTCGCTGCCGGCACAGCTGCAGTCGAACCGCCCACGGAACGCTTCCACCTGACTGACGAAGGAATCCTCCTTATCCTCCAGGATCTTCGCCATGGTCTTCTGCAGAATCACCGGAGCGATGGCCACGGTCTGGATGCCGAAGCGGGTCATCAGCGCCGCCTCGTTGGTCATCACGCTGCGGAAGGGGCCAGGATGCTCGCCGATCTTGCCGATACGCAGGTTCTTCAGATCCTTCAGCACGCAGGTCACACGGACAAAATTGTCGAAGCCGCGGCGGAACTCCTCGCTCTCCGCTTCCACATTATAGATATAGCTGTACTTCACACCGTAGCGGCGCAGTACCTTGGTGGCCGCGAACATGCCACACTGGGTGTCCCTGCCTCGCCTCTGCTCAGAGTTGGGATTCTGGTCCCGTTCGCCCCAAACCAGGACGGGAACCTGAAACTTGGAGACCACATCCGCTACGGAGCCTTCGTCACCGAAATCGCAGAACTGGACGAAAATCGCGTCCACTTTTTCTTTCTGGAACTTGGCGACTGCCGCGGGAGATTTGGACTCGTGGTCGATAATGCCATTTTCCACCACATCATCAATGGTAACAAGCCTGACCACATCCGGAAGAATCCCGGAGATAATCTCCATACATTTCTTCTTTTCCTGGATGGCAACATTCACATCCAGCATGCCTCTTCTTGTGGGCAATACGCCAATCGTTACTTTAGCCTGATACATAGTCCAGTCCCTTTCTGTAATACTCGACCCGTTGGTCGATTTCTGTATAGTCGATGATACCGGTCCGCAGGAACTGCTCCAGCACCTGTTCGTTGGGAATGCCGGCCCGCCCGCCGATTCGGGTACACTTAATGGCGGAGGTGCCGCTGGCGTAGCGGGCGCATTCTTTCAGGGAATATCCTTTCAGCAGGGCCGCCAGGAACGCGCCGTGGAACACGTCGCCCGCGCCCACCGTATCCTGGGCCTCCACCTGGAAGGCCGGCAGCCGGAAGAAGCCCTCCCGGTCCAGGCCCACACAGCCCTTCTCCCCAAAGGTGAACACCACAGCCTCCGGCCCCATAGCCATCAGCTGGGCACACTCATCCTCCAGCTCATCCAGGGCCTTCCCCCTGCTGTTGGGGAACAGCCGGTCGAAAACAAATTCCGAGCCGACGAAGTAATCAATTTGCGGAATCATGCCGCGCAACTCCTCGGTATAATAATCCGCGTCAATGAAGACCTTAACGCCCTTTTCCCGGGCGATGGCCACCGCCTTCCGGGTCAGGGCCGAGGTATCCGCGATAAACAGATACCGGGCGCGCTCCAGGTAGGACCAGTCTACCTCCGCCTCTGTTAGAGGCTTTGTCTGTCCCATGCGGAACAGAATGGTGCGGGTCTGGGTGTCCTTCTCGCTGATCACCACAGACAGGCCAGTATTGCAGCCGGGGCGGATCTTCATATTGTCTACATTGATGTTGTGCCGCTGAAAATCCTGATAACAGAATCTTCCGAAAATATCGTCGCCCAGTACGCCGCCCAGGGCGCAGCGGACGCCCAGCCGCGCCGCCGCAACCATACCGCTGGAGACCTTCCCGCCGCCCTGCCAGCTCAGGTCATTGAGCCGGGCGCCGCCGTTTCGCTGGGGCAGCGCATCCAGATTGGCGTTCAAATCCATACAGGGGGAGTCCAGGCCGAAAATATCAAAGGTTTCCATGCCGCCTCCTGCCATCACAGAGAGAAGCCGTTGGGGTTCAGCATCCGGATCTTCCCCCGGACAAAGTCCACCATCCCCTGCTGCACACCGAAGAACATCGCCACACCGTTGCGGTTATGGCCGGTTTTCTCAATGGTCGCGTCAAAGGCGTCATAGGTGGCCGCGAAATACTCCGTAGCAATGTTGAACTTGCTCATGCCCAGATTCACCGCCTCCCGCATCTGCTCATCGGGAATGCCGGAGCAGCCGTGGAGCACCAGGGGTACGGAAACCGCCTTGCGGATCTGACGGATCCGATCAAAGTCCAGGTTGGGTTCCCGGATATAATCGCCATGGGCATTGCCCACCGCAATGGCCAGGGAGCCGCAGCCTGTTCTCTCCACAAACTGGGCAGCCTGATCCGGATCGGTGAAGAAATCTGCGTTGGTCATGTCCTCCAGATTCTGACCCACACCGACATGCCCCAGCTCCGCCTCCACATCTACGCCGAATACCGCGGCGGTCCGGACCACCTGGCTGGTCAGCGCCACATTCTCCTCATAAGGCAGGGCCGAGCCGTCCACCATGACGGAGGGGAAGCCGTCCCGGATGCCGCTGACGGCGATCTCATAGGACGCTGAATGATCCAGATGTACCGCTACGGGAACGGAGGCTTTCCTGGCCAGGTCGTTGGCCATGAAAGCGATATGGCTCAGGGGGATATACTTGTCAAAGCCCGGGAAGAACTGGACGATCACAGGCACCCGCTCCGCTTCCGCCGCCTGAATGGCACAGCGGATGGTCTCATAATTGATGGTATTGATGGCGGCGACACCATAGTGGTTCTCCGTAGCATGTTTCAGAAGATCGTTTACCTTTACCAAAGACATAATTATTCCCCTTTCACTTCGGTATTAAAGAACAACACATACTCGGGCATCTGGCTGCAGAATTCCCGGCTGTAAGCATCGATCCGATCATAGTCCTCCTGGCTTAATGTGAAGTTCAGGGCTTGAATGTTCTGCTCGGCGTGACGCTTGTCCGTGCCGCCTACAATGGGGGCGGTCAGATTCTTGTTGTTCACCAGCCAGTTAATACAGACCTGCGTCGCGGTCACGCCGTACTGCTTGCCAACCTCCACCAGGAAGTCCGCCACCTTCAGGCACTTCTCATAGACGCCGGGCTGGAACAGCGCCGCCCGGCTACGGCCGCCGGTGATTGGCGTATCCGGCTTGAATTTGCCCGTCAGCAGGCCCTGGGCCAGGGTGCTGTAGGGAATGACACCGATACCCTCCTCCGTGCAATAGGGCAGCAGGTCCCGGTCAATATACCGCCACAGCAGATTGTAGCAGGGCTGGACCACATCGATCTGGCCGTACTGTCTGGCCTCCTGGAGCATCTCCAGGGTGAAATTCGATACGCCAATGCTGCGGATCTTGCCCTTCTCCTTCAGTCGGTTCACATTCTCCACGGCCTGGGCGATGGACATGCCATCCCGGGGAGGATAGTGGAGGAAATAGGTATCCAGATAGTCTGCCCCCAGGCGGCGCAGACTGTCGTCGCAGGATTTCTCCATGTCCTCCATCTGGTAATGGTGGGGAAACACCTTGGAGATCAGGACATACCGCTCCCTGTCAACACCCTTCAGAGCCCTGCCAAGCACCTCTTCGGACCGGCCGTTCCCATAAATCTCGGCGGTATCAAAGGTATTCAGACCATGATCCAGATAGGTGTGAATACACTCGATGCTATCGTTATCCTGCACTTCCCCAAAATAGTCGCCGCCCATGGACCAGCAGCCCACAATAATCGGAGAAACACTTACATTGCTTTTGCCTAGTTTCTTATAAATCATGATTAATCACCTTTCCGCCTGTTCGGCTCCTTTTGCTGCTTCCGGAATTCATTGGGCGTACACCCGACAAATTTCCGGAATTGCTTGGAAAAATGGGAGAAATTGGTATATCCTGTCCGGGTAGCGATATCGCTGATGGAGTATTCTCTGTGCGATAGCAGCTCCTTCGCAAGGGCGATACGCTCCTTCTGGATATAATCAATCAGGGATTCTCCCGTCTCCCTATGAAACAGCCTGGATAAATAGCTCGGCGACAGGTAGAAATATTCCGCGAGCTGTCCCCGACTGACTTCATCGATGTGTTCCCGGATATATGCTTTCATCTTGGCCACCAGAGTTTGCGTATTGCCGACATGAATCTGCTGAGACAAGCGGTTGGCTTCTTCCAGCATCAGCTGCTCCAGCTCCCCGGCATCCTGGGTCAGCCATCGGCCGAACTGGTTTTCCCGAAGCTTGGAAATGGACTGGTCCACCGTATTTTCCCGCAGAAGCTCGCTGATCAGCAAATTCCAGTCCACCAGCAGGGCGCCGAGAAAGTCCGTGGAAAGGCTGCCGCCGCTGCATCTATGGGCATTGAAATACTCCGTCAAGGCATTTTGAAACCGAATGATATCTCCCTGTTGGAGCATCCGCTTCCAAACCTGTGTGTCCGGGGGCTGATAGTCCGGCTTGACCTGGGTATGCTCCTGAAGTTCGATGAACCGACTGGCTTCCTGATTCGCGGTATTCCCGGAAATCTGGATGATCGCGCCAACCGTTTCCTTCAGTTGGTTCACCGTACAGGGCTCCAGAATATGGTAACGGATGTCGAACAGGAAGTAGGACTTGATAAACTCCGCGAATTCCCGCATCAGCTGCTCCAGCTCCGGTGCCTCGCTCTCCCCTGCCCGGAAGACGGCCAAAAGCTGGCCTGTTTGGACGCAGTATATGGACTCAAAATTCTGCCGCTTCCTTTCGGAAAGTTCCCCTAATGTGTTATCGCACAGAAAGCGGAGCATTTCATCCTGCCAGACCTCCGCGCCGGTGTTTAGGAAGATAAGCACAGTGGTCAGCTTTTCCTTGGAACGGTAGGGTATCCCGGCGTCCGGGCTTTCCGTGTCCAGATGTTCCCCGCTGTCCGGCGCCAGCTCCCGAAGCAGGTTGTTCCAAAATGTGGCTTTCGCGTTGCTCTGCTGAGAAATCCATTGGCTGCCGTATTCCATGAGCTGCTTTTTCTTTTCCCGAATCTGATGCTGCTGCACGATCTCCCGGACGGCGGTCTCCAACTCCCCGGTATCCAGCGGCTTGAGCAGATATTTGGACACCTTGTAGCCCACAGCCTTTTGGGCATACCTGAAATCCGGATAGCTGGTCAGCAGCATGACTTCAATCTCACTGTCCCGCTGCCGGATCCACTCCAGCAAAGCAAAGCCATCCTGCCCTGGCATTTCGATATCCGAAATGACGAAGTCTATCGCGTGCTCAGACAGCAGCCGTTTCGCGTCGGATACGTTGTAACAGCCAAACACCTCATCGATACCATAGGCATTCCAATCGAGCCTCCGCGACACGCCTTCCACAACATATTTATTGTCATCTACAATCAATAGTTTCATTTTGCTTGCCTCACATGGGAATCCAGATTTCCACCTGTGCGCCGTCGGAATGATTGGACAGGGTGATCTTTGCCGCATCACCATAGATCAGACGAATCCGCTGGATTGCGTTGTTGATGCCAATATGCTTGCCGTCTACCTCCGGAATCAGCTTGCCGGATTGAAGATAGTCCAGCAGCTCCTGGGGATATCCGCCCCCGTCGTCCCGGAGTCGCAGGAACAGGAATGGCTTCTCCCCTTCCTGCCTGCACGCGCCGAATACCGTGATGTTCAAGCCGTCCTCACTGTTTGCCGCGTGCTTCAGAGAGTTCTCCAGGAAGGTGCTCACCAGCAGTACCGGAATTAAAATACTGCGGACATCCTCCGCGATACTGTACTCCACATGGACGCTGTTGCCATTCCACTCCTGGTTGATCCGGATAATGCTGTCCATGTGGCGCAGCTCCTGCCACAGCGGAACCATATCCATGCAGTCCCGCAGCACATAGCGGTAATAGTTGGACAGGGCCACTGTCAGATTCATGATCTTATCCGTCTGCCCAAGCTGGGCCATGTCGTAAATCGTCGTCAGATTGTTCACAAGGAAATGCGGACGGATCTGCAGATTGCGGAAATTGATATTCAGCTGCCGTTTTTCCAGCTCCGCCTCATACAGCCGGACAGAGAGCGCTTCCATTTGATCACTCAACTGAGACAACACGTCATAGGTATCGTCCAGTGCGTTGATAACCGCACCGTTCACGTCCTTATAGGATGTTGTATTTTTGCTGTACTTGCTCAGGATTCCCGTCAAATTCTGAATGGGCTCCAGAAGGTTTTTGCGTACCGCGCTGACAGACAACAGCAGAATCACCATACCGATCATCAGCAGGAGCATCTGCACGACCTGGAACAGAAGCACCCACATGATGTCCCGATCCGAATCGATCTGCATCTGAATACAGAAATCAGCATAGACATCGGTCAGCTCATACGTTACCCGTTTCTCCCGGGAACTTTGACCCATCTCGCCGTATTTCAGCAGCGAGAACTCGGCAATGTTGTTGTCGCTGTAATGAACCAGCCCGGACAAGAAATCCTCCTCCGTGATCCAGGAACCGCACACAAAGGAGTCGTTCACCCACATACATAGGATTACTCGCCGTCCACCCGGCATTTCATGGAGGACGTACCGTCCGCTGACCACCGGCTCCTTCGACAGCCTCTTGAGCTCACCGCGGATCTGGCGGTACTCCGAAAAAGGCAGGGTCACGGCGGTGAGCTCCAGGAACCGGTCCTGATGGTTTTCATAAACATAATAATTGTACCGGTTGATGGACAACTTATTGAGCAGCTGGTAAGTATTTTGCAGACTGCCGGATTGCTCGACCCATTCCATACCGATCTGCTCGAACAGAGACCGGTAACTGGTGGTCAGAACCGTAGATTCCATAGCGGAATCGTTGTTTTCCAGTTCGCTGGACAGCTTGGAGATAAAAGCATCCGCATACCGCCGTACCGTATCCATTGCATTACTCTGTAATTTCACTGTGGAAAAGACAGCAAGGGCTGCACACAGGCCCAACAGCAGGACACACACAATTAAGACCTGTCTGATATTTATGCGGCGGATATGCAGATGCTTTTTACTCATGGCTTTATCCTTTCACAGCGCCTACGGCGATACCTTTTTCAAAATACTTCGTCAGGAAAGGATACAGTATCAAAATGGGGAGCATAGCCGCAAATGCGATTGCCATACGCAAGCTGATACTGGGTACCGAACTGACCGTGCCGCGTCCATATTTGGTTAAATACTCAATGTTCTTGACCATGACATTCAGCACCTGCTGAATAGAATACTTGCTCTGGTCGCTGATATAGTATAACCCATTTGTCCAGTCATTCCAATAGTTCAAACCCGCGAAAACGCCGACTGTGACAAAAATAGGCTTACCAAGGGGCAGCACGATCCGTCTGAAAATCTGGAACTCAGAAGCGCCGTCAATTTTGGCGGACTCATACAGCTCCGAGGGAACATTGGACTGCAGGTAGGTACGGACGATAATACAGTTGAAGGAGCTGAACAGCAAATTTGGCACCAGCAATGCCCAATAGGTGTTTTTAATATGAAATACCATTGTGTAAATCATATAGGTTGGGACGAGACCGCCGTTAAACAGCATTGTGAAGAGGATCGCAAAGCTGAAAAAGGATCTGCCGGGCAAATTCCGCAATGACAAGGGATACGCGGCCATAGCGACGATAGCCACATGGGCCAGGGTTCCAATGACGGTTACGCAAACAGTAATTCCATAGGCCCTAAAAATAACGTCTCTGGAATTCCAGATGTACTTGTAGGCATCGAAGCTGAGCTTCTCAGGGAAAATGGAGTAGCCATTGATCAACAGCGTATTCTCTTCTGTAATCGAGGAGATAAACAGCAGAAGGAACGGGAAGATCACAATGACCATCACGCAGATCATCACCACAGAGGCAAACACTTCAAACGCTTTTTCCTGTTTTGTTTTGATCATATGGGCACCTCACTAGAACAGAGCGTTTTCGCGACTTACCTTCCGTGCGATTCCATTGAACAGCAGGATCATGGCAAACCCGATCACAGACTGCAGGAAGCTGGCTGCGGAAGACAGTCCGATATTGTTTTGCGTCATCAGCGCGCGGTACACGAAGGTGTCCACAGTCTGCGTGGCATCCATAATCAGACCGGAGTTCTGAGGCACCTGGTAGAACAGTCCGAAATCACTGGTGAAAATGCGTCCCACATTCAGCAGCACCATGGTGATCACCGTAGGCTTCAAAAATGGAAGCGTGATATAACGGATCTGCTGCGCCTTGGACGCTCCGGATAACCGGGCAACCTCATACAACGAAGGATCGATCCCCAAAATTGTGGAAATATACAGGATGCAGCTGTAGCCCACGCCTTTCCAAGCATTGACGAAAATCAGGATACCTGGCCAGGGTTTTGAGGTATCGTACCAGGATATCTTCTGGAGTCCAAGGGACTCCAGAAGACTGTTAACCAAACCTGCCTGCGGATCCAGGAATGCTCTGACCATGTAAGAAACGATGATAATGGACACAACGAAGGGGAACAGGATACTGCTTTGGGCGTACTTCTGCAACTTCTTATTTCCAATTTCCGTGATAAAAATTGCCAGCGTGACGCCCAGTATGACGTTCGTAAGAATGAAGCAGAAATTGTATCCCAGCGTATTGCGGATAATGATGGGAACGTCCTTGCTTCGGGCCAGGAACGCAAAGTTTTTCAGGCCATTCCATTCGCTGCCCCAGATACCGCCCTGAACGGTGTACTTCTTGAAGGCCAGTACGATACCGGCCATGGGCATGTAATTGTTGATGAGCAGGTAGAACAGGGCCGGCAGCATCATCAGATAGAGCGGTAAGTACCGCGTGAATTTGTTCGCTTTTACAGCAAGCGAGTTCTTCTTAGGAGTCATAGCATCCTCGCTTTCCCAAAAATCCGGTTTCGAATTATTTGCTTGCCAGATAGTCGTCCAGCTGCGCCTGGACCGCTTTGATCAACTCGTCAATGCCGGCAGCCTTCAACTCCTGAACATAGATGGGGATGTACTCTTCTGGGTCAACCGCGCCGGTCTGCAGGGCCTTATAGTACTTGTTGTGCACATTGGTAACGGCGGCAACGATATCCGAAGTCTCGGAAACGTCAAACGAGAAGCCAAGAGCCTTGGAAACCGTCGTTGTCTCGTTGTAAGCGATGATTTTGTCGTAAACATCCGCGCCGCTGGTACACCAGGGAGTGCAGATGAACTGGTTGGGAAGGATCCAGCCGGCATCCAGGTGATAGCCCACAGAATCGGCGTTCATTCCTTCGGGGTAGTCCAGCAGTCCGTCCTCGTTGACGATGTAGTCCTCCCCCTCAATTCCCCAGTTCAGCAGGTTCATAATGCGGGAGTCGGTCATGATAAAGTTCAGCATCTGCATGGCCTTTTCGGGCTTCTCAGAGCCGGCGGGGATGGCATAGGAGAAGACCGCGGAGCTGTGGGTGGTGGAATACGGCTTGGCAATGGTGACCATGGTCAGATCCACACCGGAGCAGTTGGCCTCCTGGTCGCTTTCGGACAGAGGATGGCCGTAGTCGGAGAAGAAGGAGAAAGCCTGGCCGGAGGCAATGTAGGAGTAGTAGGACTCGGTATCGGAAGCGGCGCCGGGGTTAATCCAGCCTTTCGTGTACCATTTGTGGGCGTAGTCGCACCATTCACGGAACGCATCGGATTCAATCAGATTGACAACCTCGGAATTGTTCGCAGGATCCACGATCACAACGTCGGTACTATCGCCGCCTACGGGATCGATGGCAGCCGTCTTGATAAGGCCGCCGACCTCGGGTGCGACCATCCACATGCCGGGCTCCAGAGCGGCAACCTGCTCGTAGATAGCGTCAACATCCTCAAAAGACTTGACATTGCTCACGTCGATGTTGTGCTTCTCCAGGATGTCCGTGCGGAAGAAGACGGTCTGCTGCATGGAGACCTCCTTGTGTACGGGGAAGCCGTACAGGACGCCCTGATTGGTACATACCTTCGCCAGGTCTTCACTGACATAGGTGCCGACGATATCCTGACCGTACTCCGCCAGCAGAGGCTCCAGATCGACCAGATATCCGGAGTTGACATACGTGCCAGCACGGACCCCAACGGTAGTGGCCAGATCCAGTTTTGCGCCGGAGCTCAGCTCCAGGTTGATCTGCTCGTTGTAGACGGAGAAGGGCAGGGGTTCCAGTTTCAGCGTCATGTTCAACTCGGGCAATGTGATTTCGTTGATTGCTGCCATGACGCGGTCCAGATCGTCCTGATCCGGAACCGTTGCGGGAAGCGCGATAATCATGCGGACCTCATAGGGTTCCTCACCGGACTTACCGTTCTTGCCTTCGGTTTGCTGAGAATCGGTGTTTGCGGTCTTGTCGTTTCCGGCATTGCCTGAGCAGCCGGCGAACAGTCCGAGCACCATAACCAATGCCAACAGGATGCTGATGAGTTTTTTCATGATGATTTCTCCTTTTTGTTTTTTTCCGTAGTTCCCTCTACTTTATTCCTTCTACACTCTCTAATGGCGATATTGTAGGCATACACCCCATCCGATGATAAATCGGCCAGAATGCAGAGAGAATTAGGTTTCGGGAACTACGGTTTATTTTAATGTCTTTCCCATTACGCGGTAAAGACATTAGCGCACTTCGTTACACTTCTGGCCTGGCCATTGACAATGACCTTGGAGATTTCCGTATCCGCGTAGATCTTGAAGCTCTCCGCGGGGATATCCCGCAGCGTGATTTCCAGCGTGCCATCCTGGACTGTCGCGTGGAATTTGCCCTCCACGCCGTCATCGAAGTAGTCCTGATCGATGGTCCCGGTGATGTTCATTACAATCTCCAGCCCCTGGAAATTTTCCTCGGGGATATGCTCGGGAACCTTTTTCAGGGTTGCCATCATGGTGTTCTCCCGCAGGAACATGGGAATGACATCGATCTTCTGAGGATATTCGATCCAGGCATTGCCCTCCAATCTGCGGCCTGTCTCCAGATCAATCCAACTGCCCTTGGGCAGGTAGACGTTATGCTTTTTCTGGTCAAACACGGGAGCCACCAGTACGGAGCCGCCCAGCATATACTGTGTGGAGAGATTGCAAACGTTCAGGTCATTGGGATACTCCAGAAGCATTGCCCGCATCATGGGGATGCCTTCCCGGGTGGTCTCATAGCCGACACTGTACAGATAAGGCAGCATAGCGTAACGGGTCTTATTGATCTTCAGGAATGCCTTCTGGGCGGTTTCCGAATAGATCCAAGGCTCTCTGGGGGTGGACTGGCCGTGGCTTCGGCTCAGGGGACTCATCAGGCCCATCTGCACAGAGCGGATGTAATCCTCATCATCGGGAATCACACGCTTGCCCGAGTAATCGCAGTTATAGAAGCCGCCGATGTCAAAGCCCCAGAAAGAAACGCCGCTGACGCCCATGCTCAGGCCGCCGTTGAGAATGGCGTAGAGATTGTTCTTGGCAGCGGAAGAGTCTCCGGCCCAGTTCGCGGGGTAATTCTGGCTGCCCGCGTAACCGCTGCGGCCCCAGAGAAGCGCCTTCTGGCCCATCTCTTCTTTCGCCTCCCGGGAGGCCTCGTAGATGGTCTTGGCATACAGAAGGGTGTACTTATTGTGGCTCTCCAGGCCCGTTGAGCCGTCGTACATCACCGCATCCTCGGGGATCTCCTCGGAGAAGTCGGTCTTGATCACGCCTACGCCCATGCGCATCAGCCGCTTGACCCGTTCCTTCATATAGGCAACGAACTCGGGATTGGTGAAATCCAGCGCCGCCACCTTCCAGTTGCCCGCGTCTCCCTCGCCGGGGGAGAACAGATAAGGCTCACCCTTTTGATTCTTTACCAGATAGCCCCGCTCGTTCATGATCTTAAATTGGCTGGAGAATCTGCCCTCCCTATCCACAGCGTGAACATAAGGGAACATCCACAGGGAAAGGTGGATTCCCTTCTCTCTCAGGGACTGGATCATGCCCTCGGGGTCCGGGAACCGTTTCTCGTCGAAGCACAGCAGCTCCTTGCCGCCGTCAGGCTGCATGGTATCCAGCCAGCCGTCGATATGGATCACATCCACGGACATCCCGAACTTGGCCATCTGGTCCACGATCTCCTCGACCTCCTGCCGACTCATGTAGCTCATGCGGGACATCCAGAAGCCAAAGGCCCACCTGGGGATCATGGCGGAGCGGCCGCTCAGGGCGGTATAATCCCGGATTAACCCCTTGTAATCCCGGTTGCAGAACATATAGTAGTCCAGATAGGGATCCTCGGTCTCCATGGTGTAGGAGACGCCGGAGCTGGCGCCCATATTGAAGTGGGTACGGGTATAGGTATTCATCAGCACCGAATATCCCTCGGAGCTCATAAAGTAGGGCATCCCCTTGTAGGAGACATCCGAATTGGTGGACTGGGCGTCCTGCTGCCAGACGGTGATTTTCTGACCCCGCTTGTTAAAGGAGGTGAATTTCTCACCGAAGCCGTAGAAAGCCTCGTCACAGTACATGTACATGGTCTCAAAGGCATTGAGGATCCTGCCGTCGTCGCCCACAGTGAAGCCCACCGGGACGGCCTTGTACTTCTGGTCCACGTTGTGATCCTTGATCTGTTCCATGGTCAGCAGTTCGCCGTCCAGCTCCACCGTCATTTCCCAGGGGCATTTTCGCAGCCGCAGGGTCACCCGTTCTGTCTTAACCACAATGAACAGAGACTCCTCCGTTACCTGAACGCCGCTTACGGGAGCAAACCCAAATACCTCATTCAGCTTGGGCTGCACCAGGTGAGGGAACATCTGAAAGCGGAAGGCAGTCGGACTGACGAAGCGGATTCTCACCTGGGCCTTGGCCCCCCGGAAGGTATTCACTAGGAACGTGACGCCCCCGTCTTCCGGCTGGTACGCTGTGATATAGTCCAGAAAATCCTTCGTGCCTTCATGACTGTAGTGGCAGTTTCCCTTTGTCACATACAGCGGATCCCCATCCATATCCGGATGGTAGCTCTTGATTCCGGTGTCTTTTACCTCGATCATTGCGTTTCCTCCTTTAAAAATGTTTTACACCAGTATTTTAGCCAATTTCCACTATAAATTCTCCTTTTTCTGTGTTCTGATTTAGCACTTTTGTGTCTTTCCGGCAATTTGCGGCAGGAAGCCCATCTAAATCTCCGGTCGGCGAACATCCGTCTTTTGAATTTTGCGAATTATTCTGCTAGTACTCTGTAAATCCTAAATCTTTATAGCCTGCCAAAAGGCTTGCGTTTCCAGATACATATCGTCAGAAATTTTTGCTTTCTGCTTTTGTTTTAACTGCTTATATGGCTTTATTGGCTTTTGTTCCATAAATTAGTCATTCCACAAATGCGCTTGCAGGTAAGCGTCCATACGGCGGTTGTACCGAAAATATCTTCCCCATCCAGTATAGAGGAAAACGCTTCCTGATGGATTTCCGAAAATTCTCGGTCATGGTGGAACAGGTTGTTCATAGCAATCAGGGTAAATACGGCATCAGGATATTTTTCGGCAAGCCGGGAATTTCCATTAACACAGGCATAGCCTGATTGAGATATTCCTGAAGCGTATGGGTGGTTTCAGACATAAAGCCATTCCTCCTGTGCGTTGCGCACTGCCAGTCATTGTACCATAGATAGAGCTGGAAACAAGACTTGACTTTTGCGCATTCGCTGCCATTTCAGCAGAACTAACAGATGGCTGGAGCTGGTATCGTTAATTTTCCGCCATCCCATTCTCCACCTTCTCCACAATCCCAACATGGTCCGGCACTTCGTCCTGTGGGGCCCAGTCGAAGAAGATGAGCATTCCGGGTGCCGGTTCGGTGGAACTGTCCAGCCAGAGGCCGCGCTGCTGGAACCATTGCATTCCGAAGACGCAGCCGGAGAATTTGGGGTAGGCTTCGCTACTGCTGCTTTCCGTCCCGCTTCCTGCTGGGAAGAGCTTGTGAGTTTCCTTACGGCTTCCGCGATATCTTCATAGCTTTGAGCGCGAACCGGGTTATTTAATTCTTCGTTTGTGATAAAAATCAACTTCCTTTCTGCTTTGGGTATAGAAAAAGCACCTGCCGGTGAGCAGATGCTTCCTCAATTATGAGTTACTGTAATGCGCTTAAATCAATTTCATACTTGAGTTCCTTGGGCAATTGGTAGGATTTCAGGAACATGACCATATACCATGGGTAATACCAGATACCATCTAACATTTCCACATTTCCCTTGCAGAGTACTACGGCCTTATCGAATTTCCAGCCCTCCACTTTACGAATCCTGTCCATAGCGGAATGCGTCCTGAAATCATTGCCGGATTTGGCCTCAATCAGTTCAATGCCCATACCGTTTTGAATGACAAAATCAATTTCTCCAGTTTTCTTGCCGTCGTAGTAATTCAGGCGAAACCCGTTGCATTTCAGCTGCTGGGCAATTACGTTTTCCAGAATGCTGCCCATATTGATCTGCAAGTCGCCATTCAAAATCTCAAATTGTACGTTTTCCATACAGGCAGCACACAGCAGGCCGGTATCCCCCATGAAGAGTTTGAAGAGATTGCGTTTTTCATTCAGCATGAGCGGCGGCTGGGGCTCCTCCACATTATAGCAGGGCAGGGCCACGCCGGCGTCACAGAGCCAGTTGAAGCTATCCGCATAACGGAGCTGGCGGCCATTGGGATCCAGTGCCGCCAGAACAAATCTCCGCTTTTTGTCGTTCAGCTGGCTGGGAATACTGTCAAAAATGGCACGAATTTTGACCTTTTCGCTGCCCTGGGCATACTGCGCAATGTCCAGCCGGTATAGCTCCAAAACTTCCCTTTGGCGGGCGATCACTTGGGCAATATCGTGGGTATCCACAAAGGTTTGCACCACATCCGGCATACCGCCCACAACGATATAGCTGTAAAACAGCTTGCACATGGTTTGGTGAATGGCATCGGTGACCGGCATCCCGGTTTCGTAGCAGTCCTTGAGATACTGAATTGTGGATTTTTGTACGCCGTTTGCCCACAGGTATTCCTCCAGGTCCATGGGATACATCTGGTAGGGCTCCTCAAAGCCAACCGGGTAGGAGCGAACCTCCTTGTGCCGAACACCCAGCAGGGAGCCGGACTCGATATAGTCAAAGCGTCCATCCTCCACCAGAAATTTGATGGCAGTCCGGGCATTGGGGCAGGCCTGGATTTCATCCAGAAGCACCAGGGTTTTCCCGGGAATCATCGGTTTTCTGGTATAGGCAGTCAGGCCGGTAATAACGGTATTGGCATCCAGATTCCCGTCAAATATCTTGGCCGCATCCGTATCCGTGATGAAATTGACCTCCACAAAACAATCGTATTGGTCCTTGCCAAACTGGCGAATAATTGTGGTCTTTCCAATCTGACGGGCACCCATGATGCATAGAGCCTTTTTCCTCGGCTGGGTTTTCCATTCCAGCAGCCTGTCATAAGCCTTTCGATACAGCATACTACCACCTCCAAGAATATTGTAGCAAGAAAAGTGTAACATTATTCTTGGAAATTGTCAAATGACTTGTAACATTTTTCTTTAATATACGGAGGCAATCTGTAACAATTTTCCGGAATGGGGACGGCGCTCTACTTCCAGAGCTTCAGCAACAGCTCATTTACATCCTCGGCAGGCTTTCCCTCCGCAAGAAGCTTGTTGCGGAATTGATGCAGCGCGTACTTTGCCAGACGAAGTTCCCGGTCATTGAGGGTTGCATAATACTTTTTCTCTTTGCGGAATAACATAATGGTCAGCTCCTTACGCTTTTTTCTTCCATTATACCGCAGCTTCAAGTAACTGACAAATGTACGAAAAGTGCTTATCGCTCCCACCCACGGGATTCCCGCTGGGGCTGAATTTCGTCGCCATCCTGGATGCCGTCCATGATCTCATTCTCATGCTTAGGCTGGGTACAGGCGGCATCCGTGTAGGGCCCGATTTTCCACCCGTCCAGGTCCTGGAATCCCTTCGCCTGATCCTGCCAGCGTTCCTCCATCGGGAAGCGGCAGCATCTTACCGGCTAGAACTGACAAAAGCGCATCTGCTCGAAATGGAAAGCAGATGCGCTTTTTAAGGGCTGTTTGGATGTAGTGTATTGTTTTACACTGTCAGCTGCGCCATGTACCGAATCTCCACCCTATGTCCAGCCGCAACCCGGCTATCCCTCGCAAAATTCACACTTCGTACGGGCCACATCTTCTTGACCATCTGGCCGCCCACGGAGCCGGCCTCGCGGGAGGTGAGGTCGCCATTGTAGCCCTGCTTCAGGTTGACGCCCATCTCCCTTGGTGTATCTATTACATAGTGAACTCTTATATTTCGATTGCTTCCTCGGCACTATCAGATTGAACGGGGAACTCTTTGACAAGGTCTCGGTTGGGGAGCGTGCCAATGAACTTGTAATAAATTGTGACACTTTGTTGGTAAGCGGCATACTTGCGGGGAGCCTTGATATACCCATCTGGCAAAATTTTGGGACCCACAACAATTTTGTCAATAAAGGTTATCAGGGTGTCACGGTCAAGAACTTCAATGCGAGAAAACTGCTTGGCCAGAGCGAAGAATCTGTCATAGTTCGTGCGTACCTCAGAATATGGGGACGGGGCGTTGAGTAATTCAAGGTCAGATTCAAGCCCTGACGCTTCCTTTTCGAGGCTTGTAACCATACTTTCCAGCCGACTGTCGGACAGCTTTTCCTCCGCATTGTCAATATAGAGTTTTTCAATCGTTCGATCAATGATTTTCAAACGCATCCTGGCTTTTTCAATTTTACTTTCCCGTACTTTTTCTGAATTGGATGCATTCATTTCCGCAAGCACACTGTTTACAAGAGAATCAATTTCTTCATCCGTAAGACTGATTAGTGAATTCAGGTCCTGACGAACCAACTCAAGAAAATCAGAGTATTTTATATCTACTCCTTGACAGGGATTTGCATACCGCTTGCTTTTGTGATTGCAGGATAGAAACCAGTATTTCTCCCGCTCCCCCTTATAAACTGTACCGGAAGAACACAAAGAATAACCGCATAATCCACAGACGGCAACGCCTCCAAAGATGCTCTTGCGAACGTGATCATACTGCCGGTAGTCACGGCTGCCTTGTATCAAGTTTGCTTGAGCCTTATCAAAGGTCATTTGGTCGATAAGCGGTTCATGCGTTCCGTCAGTAACGACCCAATCTTCTTTCGGAATGGATAATTTCTTCTTTGATTTTAGGCTTGCCTTTCTTGTCTTCCCCAAAATGGTTTTGCCAAGATAAACCTGATTGTTAATAATCCGCTTGACGGTTGTATAGTTCCAATAATCTGTAGCACGGGCAGCACCGGCATCTGTGAAGTTATCACGATATAGGGCACGATATTTTAGAGGGGTGATAACTCCTGCGTTGGTTAAATCCTGCGCAATGGTGATGCAGGATTTTCCACCGGCGGCGCTTCGGAAAATCTGTGCAACGATTGGTGCGGTTTCCTCATCGGGAATCAGACGACTTTTATCCTTAGGGTCTTTCTTGTAACCAAAGGGGGCGCAAGCGCAGTATTCACCTTTGCTTCGCTTCATTTTGAAAACGTCGCGTACTTTCCTGGAACTGTCACGAAGATAAACTTCGTTCATGGCAAATTGGAACGGTGCCATAACGTTTTCCAGTTCTGAATCAAAATTATCAGCGATAGCGATATAATGGATTTGATGCTCGGGGAAAAACTGTTCTGCGTAATAACTGGATTCGCGCATGTCACGCCCAAGACGGGACAGGTCTTTTGTTATGACCATGTTGGCTTTCCCGGACTCGAGCGCTCGCATCATTTTCTGAAAGCCGGGGCGTTCAAAGTTGCCACCAGACCAGCCATCATCAATAAAGGATTCAAGAAGCACTATTCCATTGCGAACGCAGTAGTCTTTCACGATTTTTTCTTGATTCAGGATACTGGAGGACTGACCTTCGTTGGCTTCTTCTTGGGAAAGCCGATAATAGGCATAAGCAATTGCAACACGGGAACTTGGATTGGCGGGCCTCCTTTTATTGGTGTTGTAAGAATAGAATGTTGGCTTAGTAGCTGTAAGATTTGATTTCATTCGGAACTCCTTACAAGCTGACTTCCATCTGTATTATACTGGGTAGGTGAGGAGGTTGTCAAAGGTAATACTTGGTGCGAGGATTCTTTCAAACGTTCGGCAACAAGATCAGCAGATGTTTTGGTTCCAACAAAAACACGATGAATCAAATATGTGGCTTTATTTACTTGAAATTGGTCCATAATATTGATTCCTCCAATCTATACTGCCTTATTTTTTCGAGAATTGGAAAAGTTATTCCCAACTTTCTTCGAGGGAAGAATCACATAGTCCCACCCGAGTCGGATTCCGCAGTAAGAGCATTCGCTGCGCTCCACCTGATATGGATTGAGTCTACGGATAGTTGAATGTTTCACATTGTAAAATTGGCGTGCGCATGAAGAACAAAGAACAACCTCAATGCGCGAAGAAGTATTTTTTCGGTACATTTTTGTCCTCCCTTTCACGCAGAAAATAAGTATTTTCCGAGCTTTGTAACATTCCGGGTTATTGTGGATGGTGCTTTTCCTAAAATCCGAGCGATTTCTGTTTTTGTATATTCCTCAAAAGCCAGAAGCGTCAGCAATTCCTTATCACGACCAGGAAGTTGCCGTAGCTTCACATAGAGAGCTTCATCGGAAATCTGCTCCATCCATGAGAAGCGGGATGCCTCGGAAAAGTAATCATCGTTTTTGCTCAACTGCTCCGAGAATTTAAGAAGGAGTGGAGATTCATCCTCATCTCCGGTATCCGTGTCTCCGATAAAAGGCTGCTCCCACTTTGCGATTACGCGTGTATCATTGAAAACCGCAAGATCAAATGCATACATTTCCTCGACAGCATACTCATCCATACCAGCCTTGAGATATTGCTGACGCAATTTATTCCATTCACGCTCAAAGCGTTTCCGTTCTAGTCCATAATTAAATTTCATAATGATCTCCTTTGAATTTTGAGTTTCGGATTGGTCAAAATTCCGGAGATCAAGGATACCGGCCAAGGCTCTCCTGCCATTGGGATAAAAACATAAGAAGTCCTTTCCGCGGAGGAATCCGGGAAAGGACTTCTTATCATCGTACAAAGCGCAGCGGGCAACAAAAAAAGCCCCGTAAAAGTGGAATCAAAATGGGTATGGTTATCCCATTGATTCCGACTTTGTACGGTGCTTGGTAGCCTCGATCTAAGATCGTCTCCGCTTGCGCGATTGTAAGTCGTGATATTCAGTTTTAATGTTTACTATTTATAATATTTTTTCCGCTTTCCAATGCCTTTTTGCCTGCGGAAGTATGCCAGATTAAGCGTATCTTCGGCCTTACACTTGGGGCATTTGGGGCGAATATGACCGATGCTGTCGGAGTAGACTTTTATAATCAGATAGTTGCATCGGGGACAGCGTACCTCTCGCAGGGAAAGGTTCTCAGACTCAGAGGCGGATAAATCAAGCCGTCTTTGACGCTCCGGGGATGCTGCCGGAATGGGTCGCTCGTAACGTCCGCTCATACCGATTCCCTCATTTTCTGGAAGTATTCCGTGATTTCCCGGTGGTCAACCAGATTATACTTTTTCAGCTGGATAAGGAGGGCTGAAAAGGAAACGCCCAATTCGTCTGCCATTGCGTGAATGGCGGGCTTGGTGCTGGGCAGCAGAACAGATTCGCCGTAGATAGGGAGGCGGCTGCGGTGCAGATGGCGGCGGAGGGTATTTTGCAGCAGAGGCATGGGCATCAGGAGCATGGCGGCCATGGCGTTTGCCTGACATTCGCCCAGATTCAAGCGTTCTTGCAGCTCTTGAAGATTGTAGTGCCGTTCTCTGTCATATTCCCGGTCAAAGCAGGCCGGATTGTGAAGCGGGTCTGCCCGGTTGATGAGAATATGGCTGATTTCGTGGGCAAGAACAAACCGTCTGCGGCAGTTTTCAATAGGCCGCTGTAGAAAAGAATCCAGAATAATGGTGTCCTTGGGAAAGACAATGCCAACTCGCCGGTTTTGACGCAATACGGACAGCGGATAGCTCCCGTTGGAGACAAAACCGATCTTGTCCAGTTCATCCTCTGCGATATGCTCGTATTGGACTTGCAGGCCAAGAAAGCGGGCAATGCCGTCAATATCGATGGGGCCGGATGCCAGAGAGCCACAGGCCGCCTGAATCAGACCGGAAGCAATTTCTTCAATCTCTTTGTTTGAAATAAATACTTTCATCGGTAAACCTCCTCAAGTGAAAAACCGCATTCTCTGAGAGGACGAGAATGTTTCAAACGGACGCTGCTTCCAATCGGCAAGGCCGCAGGAGATGGCGGCTTCCCATTTCCTGAGTGAGTGGATGGCTTTGCCGGTGGATTCATTTACTTCGGATGGGCATATTATAGCTGGTTACATAAACGTTGTCAAGAACAAATGTTCGTAATATAGCTTTACTCATCTATTATTTCAACAGAACTTCGCAAGATGTAAGTAACGAATCATCGGTCTTATGTTTTATAATGAGTCCACCTACAACAGCTGCAATGGATACGCCCAGCAGCAAAATAACTGCAATCCACCAGGCAACAGTTATTTCGCCAGAGAACTGCCTATCCTCTACCTGGACAGATTCGACAGTTACTTGTACAGCTTGTGTGCTTGATATTGTATTTTCAAGTATATTATCGTCCCCAAGAGAGAATATGTCCATTTATCTCTTCCTCCTGCTATGATTGTTTGTGCCATGATGAGAGTAGCACAACTAGGTTCAGAATACAACGTAACCATCCTAAAATGGCATAAACAACGCATGAAACGGGAAAAGGCCCTAGTACCAAACCGCAAACTGGTACTAGGGCCCTCCGGCTTTATTGAAGTTTCTTCTGGCTAAACAAGACTGCTATCTTCTGAATAATCTTAACCTGTTGAGGAGATAACTCCTCCCCGCTACCTGATGGAGTAGTAAACTCGTCCATCAGTAAGTCTAATATTTCTTTTTGTTGTGTATCCAAGTGAAGCGTGGAAATGCCATTGTCACTTGTCTGACCGGCAAGGTATGTGATTGGCACATGTAAGGCTCCAGCAATGCTCAACAGCACATCGGTAGGCGGCGTTTGCATGCCAACCTCGTATGCGCTGACAGTGGCCGGACTCTTGTGAATTCTATTTGCAAGATCCTTCTGCGTAAGGCCCCGCTGTTCACGTACCTGCTTTATGCGTGTCCCTACAATGCTCATGCTGAAATCTCCCCGAAAGTTCTTTCATATATCATACCATTTTACAACCTTGTATAATTGTTGCGATTGACATCAATGCTATAATTATACTGAATTCAATTGATTATGCTTTGACAGTGGGAGGTTTCTGTGTATGATAAGGGCAGTCAAAAGCGAGATGAATTCTTCCATAATATCGTGGAATGAAGCGGGAGTGCCTATGATTCGGATTATCCTATGTGATGACAACGTTATTTTCCTAGAGCGCATGAGATGCGACATTCGTACTGTGTTAAGGCAGTTAAATGTCGAAGCGGTTATTCAAATATTTACAGAAGCAGAAACGATTCCGCAGAAAGCAATGCAGGATTGTGACATTATCTTTCTGGATATTGACTTTGATGATAAGAAATACACTGGGATAGATGTTGCCAGAAAGATACGTGGTGCCAGGCCAAACGCCATTATCATTTTCCTTACGAATTACATAGAGTATGCACCGGAAGGATATGAAGTTCAGGCTTTCCGGTATGCACTAAAGAGCGAAATTGATAAAAAGCTGTTGCAATACGTGAAATCTGCTATCAATAAACTATTTGCGGAAAAAGAACCATTTCAAATCAATGTATCTGGTGAGCCAGTAACATTGTATTTAGATGATATTCTCTATATTGAATCCCAAGGGCATAATGTTATCATTTTTACGCAAAAAACTGGGCAGAGTTTGGAATCACAAAATGAGTATAAGGTGTACTCCACCCTATCGAAGTTTGAGCAGCAGCTTTCAGAACGTGGCTTTCTGCGTATTCAAAAAAGTTATTTGGTCAATATGCGTAGATTAAAACAGTATCGCTGTAACGAAGCACTCTTAGATAATGGAATTTCGCTACCCGTAAGCGAGAAAACCTATTCTGAAAACAAGAAAAAATTTCTGCTTTGGAGAGGCTAACTAATATGGAGAAACTAATTAGCGCGTTCTGGTCTGTACTAGAATTGTTTGCTCAATTGCTTTTCTGGAAAGCTTTTTTTCAGCCGAAGGTTCAGAAAAGAGAGTATTTGATGGCAGTTGTTGCTATATGGATGCTAAACCAGTTGTACATCAATAGAGGCCTTCCTTCTGAATTGATCACGGGCCTGACCTTACTGCTGTACGTTGTTGTTTCGTGCTTGATCAATGAGGGAAAGTGGTATCACCATATCCTGGCGGTGTTTGCAGTCACTGGAATGAGCGGTATCATTGATACAATATTTCTATATGGTGTCAGTTCTGTAATAGGAATCAGTGTTTCTGAGCTTGCATGGAAGAAATTCTTATATGTGGTAGTCGTTACCAGTGGAAAACTATTTTTACTGCTTGTCGCGTGGATGCTTTATCGTTTCCCTGTATTCCGAAGAACACAGTCACTACAGGGGAGATGGCTGTTTCTATCTCTCCTGTTTCCCATAACCTCAACGGCAACCCTACTTCTAATTTTTAATAACTTTAAAAACGAAGCAGATATTTCCATTGGAATCGTTTTCTTCTGTGCCGTTCTGGCAATTGCTAATATAGCGATTCTATATGCGATTGGCCTGGTGCAAGACAGTACTGAGCGCTTAAAAGAGAACGCACTGCTTAGCCAGCAGATGGAGATTCAGACAGACAATATTGTAGCCCTTGAAAAAAGCTACAGGGCTCAGCGCAAAGCAACACATGAGTTCAAAAATCAGCTTCAAGCGATATCGGATCTTCTGACATTGGGAGAAATCGATGAAGCCAAAAAGTATATACAAACGATTCAGGGGCAGCAGACAACCAGGATTTTTTGTGTCAATTCTCATCATCCCATTATTGACGCAGTACTAAATCATAAGTATCAGACCGCAAAAGAATACGGAATTGATGTTCAGGTTCAAGTGAATGACCTTTCTGCCATATCGATTGAAACGAATCAGCTCGTCGTTTTGCTATCCAATCTTCTGGACAATGCTATTGAAGGATGCTGCCGTGTTGCTGGCGAAAGGGCTTTGTATTGCAGCATGGTCGCCAGTGATGTTCTGCAGCTTTCAGTACGCAATACATCCCTGCCGGTGAAGATATGGAATAATACGATTGCAACCAGCAAAAAATCGAAAATCAACCATGGTTACGGACTTTCCCAGGTTCATTCCATCTTAAATCAGCTTCGAGCAGAATATGCGTTTGACTATCAAGATGGATGGTTTACATTCGTAGCGGAAATTCCACTGTGAATTTATCCAGGCCGCATGTGGCAGATTGCCGCATGCGGTTTCCTTTTTTATGCTGTACTTTTCCTGTTTTGCGTCGAATTATTTGAAATCATTTTCGGACGTTGCTATTATCTGATTAAGGAGGCAGCAAATGACATCTTTTGTATCTAAACTCTCCGCTATTTGTGTTAAGAAAAATCTCATTGATGAGGAAAATGTGCCTTGGTTTGAGTATGGTGTTGAAACCCGTATTATGACTGCAATCAGTATGGTTCCATCTACGCTGATAGCAGTAAGACTATCAAATATTCCTACGGCCCTGACATTTTTGGCATCATTCAAATTTCTAAGGGCCCGTACAAGCGGCTATCACGCAAATTCCGCTCTGGGGTGTATATCAATCTCATTAATTCTGGAACTTCTTTTTTTCGGAATATTTCTGCGACATTTAAACCCGGCAACTCTTTATGTTAGCAATGGTGTCAGCTTTTTGGTTATTTTCTTCCTTGCGCCGTTTGTACATCCCAATATGAACTTCTCGGAAAAGGAGGTCCTTGCGCTACGTTATTCAGCCAAACGGCGAGCAATGTTGACGACGCTACTTGCCCCTGTGTGCGACTATCTCAATTTTACAGCAGTCGCAAAGGGCCTTACAACCGGTACAGCAATGGCGGCTTTTATGCTATGCCTTGCCTATATTATTGAATGGAGGAAACCCATATGAAAAAAGAAAAAGATTTTGTCAAAGGCTTTTCAAAGGAGCTTATCAGCCGCATGGTAGCAAAAGATTCTACCAGATGGCCACCTGATTGCACAATGTTTGCCTACCAGCCTGTGCGCCCGCAGCAGGAAAAGGCTAAAGACTATCGGACTAAGCGCTAAGTTAAAAACAGATCTGAGACTGAACAATCTGGCATCGGTAATATGCTTGGCATCCTGTGGAAAAGCATTGTATTTGATTCCGTAGCTTCCGTGTTTTGTATTCCCAACACCAGTAAAAAAACGATATGAAACGCCTGATCAGCGGTTCGTATATGCCCTGGATTTCCGGAACGGCGCGCGTCTGGAGGTTGTGAAAGCTTGCCGTAGGCCATCAGCGGCAAGGGGTGACGGTTGATGGTAATACTTCTCAAAAACAAAGGAGGAACTATATGAAAATGGCAAAGAAAACCATGGCCTTAGCCCTGGCAGTTATGATGGTCATGACCATCATGGTTGTTCCTGCATCTGCGGCTAGTGCTACATGGGTAGGTCGCTTTAAGAAATTCGCCAAGACAAGTATCGACAGCTATCAGACAGGATACACCAAGGCAGTTCAGAGCATTCTTTTGAAATACAACGACGCAACTGAAGATCTTGTCGCCAACTCCGGCGGTGTTGACGGCATCTTCGGAAGCAATACTAAGCTCGCTGTTGAAGAGTTCCAGGATGACACAGGTATTGTTGGTAGCGATGATACGAATTACGGTAAGGTGAACGATGCAACTTGGGGAAAAATGGCGGAAGTTTTGTACGTACCTAGTAGCGGAAATCCTACCTTATTTCGGATGAATGGACGAACTGCTATTACCGCTAAGTATTCTGGCGGTGTATACAACTTCTACTACCATAATACTGATGGGACCGAAGGCAGCAAGTTCGCAAGCGTATATTAATTACGCTGTTCATACTGTACCCGATTGAACTGACGTATTTGCTACATAACAGCAAACGCATATCTTCTAAGCACTGGCCATTTTGGCCAGTGCTTTCAGAGAATGTGGGATGATTAACCACCATATTGAAAGGATACACAATGGACAGATTTACGAAAAGACTGGGGTGTGCAGCGTTAATGGCAGTTCTGCTGATAAGCTTGTACGGTTGCCAACAGACACCTACTACACAGTCTGTTGTCAACAAAAATGACGGGTCTTTTGATAGCAGTGTGATTGAATCGGCAAGTGAAATTCCTGCAGTTGATTCCACGCAAACGATTGCCTACACAGATAAGTTTGCCAGTACGGACAAAAGTGTTATGTTCACTTATAATCTTAACGGCCAATACACTGGTGTAAACAATCCTGTTGTAGAAGTTGTACCTCATTATTTGACAGAGACGGATGTCAAAAGGGTTGCAACCGCTCTCCTGGGAGATGTAGACTGGTTTGAACCAGAACCAAGATTTGAACCGGAATACACAAAAGAGCAAATCCTGGAAAAAATCAACAGATGGGCTCCATATGCCAATGTGGAAGCAATTTCAAAACTGTGCGCAAGAGAGCCTGAATACACGGCTTCCCTTGTAGATAATGTTAAGCGGTTTATTGAAAAATATTCCGCTCTTTATGAAGCCGCGCCCTCAGGCTCCCCGAAGGCGTGTGAATGGACCTTCAAAAAAGAATCCTATGGCTTTTATTCGGCGGAAACATTAGCCGGACAGGATCTATCACAGGAAAATGATGCCATTTACGCTGTTACAAACGTTGGGGAGGTTGAATATACCTTTAGCGCTGTAACCAGAAACATGGGTGATTTCAAACTGAACAATATATACCTGCATTTGGGCGAAGGAAGATCTCCATCTTCTATTGATTCAATGATATATCGAGCAAAGTTCTGCCGCACAGAAAAGCCAACGGATGAGGATGTCGCTGTGGTAACAGCCAAGGCCGAGAGAATACTGGACGACATGGACTTGGGACAGTGGCAAATTGATACGGCTTACATACATACCACCTATTATGGAGATACTCCGGAGTATATTATCATTGTCAGCGCTGTTCCTGTCTTTAACGGGACTTCCGCAGTCCGCGTACCTCAGATTGGCAATTTGAAAAGCATGTCAGTCTATGCTTCCAATTACTATATGACAGACGCAAATTTTCAGTTTTCTGTTAATGGAGATTTGTTGGACTTTTCGATGTTCTCTCCTATTAATATCAAGGAAATTCTAAATGAGAACGTTGCAACAAAATGCATTGATGAGCTGTTAGAACTGGCTAAAAACCATTTAATGCTGAGTGACTATCACGAGTATGGCATGAGTACCGATTATCTTGATCTGATGCAAGAAGATGCAGGTGAAGAATTTGTGTGTCAGGTTGATATCTGTCAAATGGATTATGGTATGTTACGGGTTAAAGTTCCCAGTACGGACGAAAGCTACTATTACGTCCCCGGCATCATATTATCAGGAACGATTGATTATATCGGAAAGCACACAGGAAATGTTTACGCTGCAAGCGGCGAGACAATATGGAATGACCGTATTGTTCCTTTGATTGCATTAAACGCAGTGGATGGTTCCGTAATTGAAATATACATCAACTAATTTCGTGACTTTGGTAGAATTTCCGAAGAGATATCTTTATAAGGAGAAGTATGCCTATGATAAATGTTTCTCCCCAACTGTATCGTGGCTTCAGTTTGCGATTCTGGGTGACGGCCATTGCTACCATGGGTATAATCTTTTTCACCTATACTCAACCGGTACTACGAATCCTTCAAAATGGTGGGCAAATAAACCAAGAATACCACAATGAGCTAATCAGCACCGCCCTTTCCTCCGATACCCTTTCCGTCTTCCTCCCAGCCCTGGCCACTATCCCCCTGTCCGCAGGGTACTTGGAGGACATAAAAAACAAGGCTTCCCGATTTTTTCTCATTCGGGGCAGTTATTCGGATTACCTACTGGGACACTGCATCACTTGCTGGCTGTGCGGTGGAGATGCGGTGCTTTTGGGAGCAGAAACCGCATGGGGCATTACAGCGATTGCTTTTACGCCTCTGGAACGGATCGTGGAAAATCCGCCGGAGTTGGGGCGACAAATCATCGAACAGATCATCCTTCTGTTTCTGAACGGCGGCCTTTGGGCCGTCCTCGGCATGGCCATGAGCACCATCATGGAAAGCAAATACATCGCCTACGCATCTCCCTTCATCGTGTACTACCTGCTGGTCATCCTCTATGAACGGTACTTCCCCAATGCCTGGCTGCTCTACCCCAAGAACTGGCTTGACCCGGAAGTCTGGCCCTATGGTGTGGGAAGTGCAGCCCTGTTCCTGCTGGAATTGACGTTCCTGTGTGGACTGGTCTTTTACATCCGGGGAAAAAGGAGGCTGGAAGCCTTATGAAAGAGATCTGTCAATCCTTTTCCATCGCCGGATACAACTTCCGCCTGTGGCGGGGGAATCCCCGGATTTTGGTAACCTTTCTGCTGGCTTTCATCTTGTGTTTCCTGCTTTCGGACAAGGCTGTGACCTTCGCCGTAGAGCACAACACCACCATGCAGCTTGTGGAGGTGTTCATCTGGAACTTCGGTGACAGCAATTCCATTCTCCTGTCCTCGGTGCTGCTGGTGCTGCTCTTTGCGGATATGCCTTTCTTATCCTCCGGGACGCCCCTATATCTGGTGCGCACTAGACGGAGAACCTGGATCACCGGGCAGGTAATTTACATTCTGGCAGCTACCTTTGTGTACCTGCTGTTTGTGCTGATCTGGACTGTGTTCTTCTCCATGCGTCAGTCCTTTGTTGCCAATATGTGGAGCCCCACGGCGGCAATTTTGGGGTACACCAATGCGGGAGAGCGTGTCGCCATCCCCGCATTGGTGAAGACCCTGGAAATGAGCTGGCCTTACCAGAGTATGATTTCCATCTTCTTCCTCATGCTGGGCTATACCAGTGTTATGGTTATGCTCATGCTCTTGTGCAATCTTCGGTTTGGACAGGCGGCAGGGGTAGTCAGCGTACTGGTTTACAGTGTGTACGGCATTCTGATGCAGCCGAACACCATTCAGCTTATATTGAAGCTGCCGGATGAAGCCTACTACATCGCCAATGTCATCATCGGCTGGGTGTCCCCACTAAATCAGGCTACCTACCATATGCACAACTTCGGCTATGACAAGCTGCCTCGTCTATGGCAATCCTACCTTATTTTCTTCTCACTGGTAGCCATTCTCTATTTTGCCTCTATTCGAGCGGCGAAACGATACCAGTTCACCTTTACCGGAACGGAGGGATAATGTGGATAACTGCATAGAAGTCTTAAATGTCAGTAAGTCATTTGGCGGAGAAAAAGTGCTGAAAAACGTGTCCCACACCTTTGAAAAGGGCAAGATTCACGGCATTGTTGGCAACAATGGTTCCGGAAAAACGGTTCTTATGAAGTGCATCTGTGGCTTCCTCCGCCCGGATGAAGGGAAAATCTATGTTAATCACATGGAGGTAGGAAAGGAAAGGGATTTCCCGGAGGATATCGGCATCATCATTGAAACACCGGGTTTCCTGCCCCATCTTTCCGGCTTCCAGAATCTAAAGCTGCTGGCCTCCTTGCGAAAAATTGCCAATGACCACACCATCCGGGACACCATTGAATTGGTAGGGCTTGATCCTAATTTGAAAAAGCCAGTAGGGAAATACTCCCTTGGTATGCGTCAGCGCTTAGGTTTGGCCCAGGCCTTGATGGAAGACCCCAGCCTGCTCATACTGGACGAACCTCTCAATGGCCTGGACAAAAACGGGGTCCTGCACATCCGGGAGCTTATCAAAAATCTAAGGTATCAAGGAAAAACCGTAATCCTTGCCAGCCATAACCAGATGGACATTGACGAGCTGTGCGATACGGTTTGTGAAATGGATGCAGGCGTTTTAACGGTGGTGCGATAAATGGAAAACCTACTGATTGCGGAAAATATCCGATTTTTTCACCCAGAGGCAGGCCCGGTTTCCCTGGCCATTGCCCCTGGGAATCGTTGCTATTTGCAAAGCAGTGAAGAAAGCAGCAATACCCTATTTGAAATACTCGCTGGGCTGAGGAAACCGGATGAGGGAAGCGTCACTGTCCTGGGCCAGAATCTCTATGCACTGCCCGATGCAGAACGCACAGCATTCCGCCGGGACTGCATTGGGGCCATTCCAAGGGGCAGAAGCTTCCTGCCGGAACTGACCCTATTGGAGCAGGTTTGCTTGCCCATGGTATTGGCAGGACTTTCCCGGGACGAAATTCGAAACCGTATTCGAAAAAACGCCTTTGACTATCTGCCTCTGCATGACCTGTACAATCCGGCAAAAAGGTGTACACCTCGAACCTTGGCACTTGCGTCACTGCTCCGCGCCAGTGTTATGAGTCCGCCAATTCTTCTCTTGAACGCAGCCTTTGATCATCTTGGTGGAAAGGATGCGGAGCTTGTTTGGCAGGAAGTGAAAACAGTCCTGACAAAAGATATTGCTTTTCTTTATTTGGGCAGCGCCCCTGCGCCTGCAAATATGGATTGGACAATGCAAATTTCCGGGAGGTAATGAATATGAAAAAAAGAATCTTTTCCCTTTTACTTGCAATATGCCTTCTCGGCGGAAACTGTCTGATTGCTTTTGCTGACGAGACGGAACCTGCCCTCCAGGAAAACAACACTGAGGAAATGCCTGTAGAAATACAAGAGCAGCCGCAGCCTGCCTTGGAATCGCAGAATGAAGACAATGCGCCTGGGCTTACACAGGATTCCCTCGCTGTGGATATGGATCGGCAATATCCGGGAATGGACAAGACCTACGGTGCCGGATATTCCGGCACCGTTGCGGAAGGAAAGCTGCGGTTCATTCTTCCGCTATTGAATCGGGGCGGGTTATCTGTTCCTGTCAATGTGACGCTATCTGCCGCTTTTCTTACGGCGGAAGAAAGGAAAGAATCTGTGGCCGCTCAGAATATTGCACTTGAGAGCGGAGAAATGGCGGAAAATATCTATCTGGCGGACTTTGAGATAACTTTGACGGATTTTGCCACCCCAGGCTCTTATCCTGTAAAGGTGACGGTTGACATTGGTGACCCGGCACAGGAAATAGAACTGCCGCTTTCCCTGAATGTAGTGATTCCGCAGGTCGATACACCTCCTACAGAGCCTACCGAACCCACCTCTCCTACTGAGCCAGACACGACTACGCCTACCAATCCCAGCACTCCCACTGAGCCGAGTGATCCAACCAGCCCAACGGAACCCAGCGTTCCCAAGATCCCCACAGTGTTGGAAATTGACAGCAGCCACATTTACAGCGGCATGGACATGGCCTATGAAGACGGCTACTTGCCCCAGATCAGCGGTGGGACGATGAAAATTGTTCTCCCGCTAAAGTGCAGTGGTGGACTTTGGGACGATAAATTGGATACCTCTATTTCCTTGGATACAAGTGCCACATCCCCTTTTGTGGTGGAGAACTTCCGAAAAACGTTTTACCTGGAGGCTGTGACACCGAAGAATGGCAGCGAATCCCAGGAAATTTATCTCGTGACCTATGACATTCAGCTTTCCGATGAGCGACGGAATGGAACATACCCTGTTTCCATTAGCACAGCTGGGTTTGACGTTTCCGGCAATGCTGTGGATACAACCTTTACGCTGTACATTACCATTACCGATGGAAAAGTAGAAAAGGTCGCCCAGCCGATAGTAGATACCCCTACCGCTGAGCCGGTGGTATATATCAGCAAAACTGTGCTGGAACCCAAGACCGCCCAGGCGGGGGACAGTTTTACGCTGACAGTAACCCTTAAGAATTCGATCACCACCAAGAGCATCCGCAATATGCTGGTGACGGTGGATACGGGAAATGTCCTGATTGATCTAGAGGAAGACAGTAATATCTTCCCTGTTGAGAAGATTGAGCGGGGTGGTGAAGTAGAATTGACGCTGCACTTTTCTACGGAGCCGGCCATTCCATCTGGGAAGTATCCCATCAGCTTCTCCTTTAAATATGACAGCAGCAAAACTTTGAATCTTAGTTCTAATGGCTCTACAGTTGTGGAGATTCAACAGCCTGCCAATATGGAGCTGGTAATGCCCCGATTTGCCGACTCCGTCAGTGTGGGAGAGACGGTACCAGTTTCTTTCCAGGTGATGAACATGGGAAGGTCGTCCATGTACAATGTTCGGTGCATCGTATCCGGTTTCGGGCTGGTACCATCAAATACCGGCTATATTGGCACTATGGAGGCTGGAAGCTCCAAGACGACAAAAGTGGAGCTGTACATCATTGCGCTAAACGCCAGCTCCGGCAACGAGAACGGTCAACAGTACGGTGGTACTACCGGAACGGTGACGCTGATCTATGAGGATGAAACCGGGCAAGAATACAGCCAGGAAGCCACCTTTGAAACAACGGTAACCCGCCCAGTGGTACAGCTTCCGCAAAATAACACGGAAGAAGAAAAAGCGGAACAGCGCGTAAGCTCCTGGTGGGTTTCTGTTTCTATTTTGGGAGGTGCGATCCTTGCGGCAATCGGGACAATCTTGTTCATCCGGAGTAAAAAGCGGCGGGGCGGGATTTATCTGTAAAATCGCTTTTTACACAATCGGACGCTACGGAAAAGCTGTCTTACTGATGCTGTGCGTCGGTTTCCTGTTTTTCATTACCACGGCAAATTCTTATGGGATACTGCGGCAGGAATTGAATGCGCCCTATATTCTTACCGGAACAGTTACCGGGCAGGCGGATTTGGAGAAGTATCTGGAAGTCCCCTCTGTAGAAGCGGCCACCCCCGTAGTTTCCTTTGAATCTAAGCTGACGGCCAACGGTGCTTCCATGTCCGGGACAGTAACAGCAGTGTTGGCGGATTATCTTAACCTGTCCTTTGTTTATGGCGGCCCATTCCCGAATGACAGCAATATGTCATTCTTGATTCTGAACCAATATGCCGCTCAGAATTTCCTGGATGAGAACAAAAAGAAAAGTACAGTGTCTGTCAATGATGCACTGAGCATGACCATCAATGGAGTGGAAGAAACTGCCATTGTTTGCGGAATCTTTGAGGATGGCTTGGAACAGCCGGTAATTTATATGAGCTATACCCTGGCCGCACGGCGACTTCCGGCAGGAGAAAGTATCAATCTGCTGCTTCGTTTGGGGAAAACAGAGAACTTAGAGAATGGTGCCAAGGCACTAAAAAAGCTTGGGGTATCCGTTTCTTACGATGAAGCACTACCTGAACGCTGGAAACTGACAAAGCAGCAGCTATACCAAACCTTCCTATCTGCACTGGTGCTTCTAATTTGCGCTGCTGCTCAGATGGCAGGACAGCACAGGAGAGAACTGCAGGAGGCATTGCCGGAGAGACAAGCCCTTGCACTCAGCGGGTTAGAAGAAGGGCAGCTGTGGCAGATATTTCCTTTGCGTACGTTTTTTGCGGAACTAGTTTGCTTCCTGGTCGACGCAGTTATGGCTGGAGTGATAGGAAGTGTATCGCTTCTCGGACTTTTAGTAGGCGGGCTCGGGTGGATAATACATTTTGGAATCATCGTGCTTCAATTGTCACGCTAGACTAGGTGCATTTTGTAAAACAGGAGGAAATTTAAATGCAATATGAATTTGAGTCTTTGCTGGTAAACATTATATCAGTGGTATTTGTTTTTATTGGAGGCTGCTTCGCTTTGCTACAGTGGAGGAAAAGTTTGGTCTATAAAAGGACGGAAATAGTACAGTCGTTAATTGCGCTCACACGCGAAGACAAAAATGTATCAACCATAATGGATATCGTTGATTGGAATGAAGATTTTAATTATGACGGGAAGTTTGTGATTAACAAGGATACCAAGCGAACAGCGTTAAAAGAACTTTCCGATGATGATTTATTTAAAATGGTTGATTACACACTATCTGTTTTTTCATACATTTGCTACCTCAAATCGCTTGGAGTAATAAAAAATAAAGACATGAGGTTCTTTGAATATGAAATTCGCAGAATAGTTGATAATTTCCATATCAGAAACTATTTGTACTCTCTTTATCATTGGTCTCGTAAACTGGGGATAAATATGTCGTTCACACATTTGGTAAACTACTGCTTGAAAAAGAAATACTTAGATAAAAGCTTTAAGGTTTATAGCGAAAACAATCTATATTATGAATGCTATCTTGAGGTGTAGATACCGCAAACTTAATTGCTTTCCTATAGTCAGACAGCATGTTTCTGAAGCCAAATTTCCATATTTGCATAAAGAATAATACATATAAACGCTAAAGCCGTATGTTTATATCCCCCTGCCAGTGGTAGGGGGATATTCATCGTGATATTTAAAAATTTTTAATGAATATTTCTATTTCGAGTTGGAATGTTACAAAACATTATTCACATAACTACCCATGCAGTTAGAAATATGCATCGATATACAGAACCAAATGGAAGAAAGTCCTTGAACCCCTATGATTGCTGTATTTCCGTTCAATCATCTCTATTATATCTCAAATGGCCGAGCCTCGACTGTCTGGGCTATAGGGATGTTGTCTTAAATTGTGCGAGAGATGGATGGGTGGGTGATTGCTTATCGGATCTCATCATTTTCCTCAATCTTACCGCAGCGATTTTCTTGAAATTATTAGAGAGATACGGTATAATAATGTTAAAAATTGTAAGCTTTGCTCATAAAACTTGATAGACCAGCTTAACAATCTACCCAGTCTTACAGACAGCCCTCTTTCTAAGAAGAAGTAACAAGTTATGTTTGATTAGCGCGAGAAGGTTGTCTAGGATAGTTACAGTTAAATTTTCACCTGTAGGATTCCATTTAAGGATGTGAATTAATATGTCCAGCAATACGCATGTCCCGGATAAACTTGAAGGCTATATGCTTCAGGTACGCCATGCACTTTTTGAGCTGATTCCACTAGAGGATAGAATCGTTAGTGTTGAGGCTTTTGATGATGTTGCAGTAGAGACTGACAACACAGTAATTGCTGAGCAAACTAAGAGCGTACTATCGAACAATAACCCTGTTGCAAACAGGGCTGTTGCTTTCTGGAAAACGCTTAAGAACTGGTGCGAGTATCTAAAGAAAGATGAGTTGCCCAACAAAACGATTGTTCTTCGTTACGTAATCGTTGCATCCCATGCCATGAATATTGGGAGCATTCCAAAATCTTTTGATGCGGCAAAAACCAAAATTGATGCCGATTTGGCTTTAAATGCTGCGAGACTAGAACTGTTTGGTGGTGGCACTGGAGAAGAGACACCTTCTTTAGGCTCCGAAGTAAAGAACTATGTGGATTACTGCTTTGCTGCAGAGAATAAAGATACTATGCTCAAGGTTATCTCCTTGATGAGAATCGTTCTTCATGAAGGCACATACGATGAACAATTAAAAGCGTGCTTCAACCGACAAATCATTCCAATGGAGTATTCAGAGAATTTATTTATATCCATGCTTGGATGGGTCAGCGATCAAGTCCACGAACAAATCAAGCAAAATAAACCAGCGTATATTTCATCTGAAGATTACAGAAAAGAATTAGGGGCACAGGTTCGTAGCCGTGATTTACGCCAAATTTTGACGGCTATATCGGTTCAGCCAGAACCAGTCCGAACTACGGCTGAAATTGATAGACATGATACTTATATCAAACAACTTGAGTACATCGATGCAGACACCACGAAAGTGTTCGAGGCAGCTAGTGACTTTTTACATACACAGGCCGAAAAAACCGAATGGGCTAAACAAGGAATTGTAACAGTGCAAAGTCTTGACGAATACTATAATGGTTTGAAGAGAATATGGGATAGTAACCGCAGCATTGTAAATTACTCGCCTGTTCCTGACGAGAAAGGAAAAGGAAATATGCTTTTGGCGATGTGTGTAAAGGATTCTATCCGTCACCGCCTTCAAGGGGCATCCACGCCGTCCTTCTTTGGGCCTGGTTCTCTTCATGCACTAGCAAATGAGCCATCTGCACACCCCACTATTGGATGGCATCCCCGTTATGCTGAACTTTTGAGGGAGGATGAGGATAATGCAGACTGATCTTATGAAGGAAATTTACAATGTGCAAAACCCAGCCATCGGTGCGACGATTTTATGGAGATTTGTTTGTGGCTACTATGCATACGATAACGCTCCTGCACCGCTTCCACTTCTATTTGTTGTTTTGCCCGTCATTTTCCGTGAGGATTTATGCGCAGTGATCAAATCTACGCAAAGGGGAAAAGGGCTGTCCAAAGTGTCGGAGAAACTGTTCAAAGATAAGAAAAAGGACGAGCTCTATTCTATTAGTAACATCGCCGTCATGCTTAGACCATTAACTCTAGATGCATTTGTTATAGGAGTTTCCACAAAGTTATTTTCTCTTGATAACGAGACTGCACTTGTATATCCACTTGTTCAGACGAAGGCCAGCGGCATTTCTGATGCCACCAAAGTATTATTAGAAGCTGCAGAAAAGCTGGGGAGTTGGTGCGCCGAACTAAGCTTGTTTGAAGTATGCAATTGGTTAAAAGTGAGGTTTTAAAATGAAATTTTCAATTGATAGCGTCATTTTATGGCCCAGAAAAAATGGTTTTTCACATCGAAAAGTCGATTTTACTCCAGATAAAATCAATATCATCACTGGTGCCTCAAGAACAGGTAAATCCGCAATTATTCCTATCATTGACTATTGTTTGGGTTCAGAGAAATGTACTATTCCTGTTGATACAATCAGAAATGCCTGTTCATGGTTTGGTGTACTCTTTAACCTTGGCAACGAACATATGCTGCTCTGTCGCAGAGAGCCAGGTAATCAAATTGCAACTGGGGATATGTTTATTCTTAGAGGAAACAAAATTAATATTCCCGATACAATTTCAGCAAATACAAATGTAACGGAAGTCAATAATCTTCTGAATGAGCTTTTCCAAATGTCCTTTTTGGAGCTTGATCCCACTACAAAGGATTTTTCTGGCCGTCCCTCGTACAGAGATTTTATGGCCTTTATTTTTCAACCTCAAAACATTGTTGCTAATGCCGATGTTATGTTTTATAAGACAGATACAATGCAACATCGTCAGCGTCTAATCAATATCTTTCCATATGCACTTGGCGCTGTCACCCCGAAAACACTTGCAGCAAGACAAGAATTAGAGAAACTTCGAAAGCTGCGTGACAGACTACTTAGAGATATTCAGGCAGTTAAGGATGTTTCGGAGCAATGGAAGCAAGAAATTGCGGGCTGGATTGCGCAAGCAAAAGAACTGGGACTGACGAATGCTTCGCCTGATCCAGACTTGCCGTTTGACCAACAAATTCATATTCTCTCTTTGATCGTACAAAAGACAGAGGATGAATCAAAGATTACTGTCGATAACATAAAAGATATGTCCGATGATCTGATTTCCCTAAGAAATGAGGAAAGTGCAATATCTTCAACATTGTTTAAGCTCCAGAGACGGCATACGGAGATGTTACAATTACAAAAGTCTATGAATCAGTATGAAGCATCTTTACAGATTCAAGTACAACGCCTTGAGATTTCTTCTTGGTTGCGGTCACTTATGGATACTGGTGGTACTTGCCCACTTTGCAATCAGGTACATCCCGGCATTGCAAACGAGCTAGATAAGCTTTGTAATGCAATTTCAGAAATTGAAAAATCTTCTGGCGACATGAAATCTGTCCCTGCTGCTTTCGAAAGAGAATTGCAGGTTGTGGAAAGTGAAATGGCTCATTATTCCGAGAAATTGACAGCAGTTAGGGCCCGCCTAACAAGTGAAAGCCGCAGAAAAGCAGATGGTTCAAACAAAAAATATACTCTTTCTGAAATCTCACGTTTTTTAGGGCGCCTCGAAGCTAGCTTGCATACTTATGAAAGAATTGGCAAGGACAGTGAACTTGAAACACGTTTGTCTGATATCTCAGCAAAAATTGTTGAATTATCCCGCACTGTGGATGAATCGGATATCAAGAAAAAACAAGAAGCTGCAATAAAGTATATCAATCAAAAGACAAGCGAAATTGTTCAGCAGCTGGACGCGGAACATCCAAACGACCCCGTTGAGTTTCTAATCAAAGATTTAACCCTCAAAGTGAAGAGTGTCAGCGGTCGAGATGATTATCTGTGGGAGATTGGAAGTGCGTCGAACTGGCTGGCATATCATGTTGCAACCATCCTTGCTTTCCAGCAATTCTTCCAAACTAGGGGAACTGTTTCTGTGCCAAATTTCGTTATATTTGACCAGCCAAGTCAGGTCTATTTTCCACAATTACGGCAAGAAACGGATGATCAAAAGATTGAAATACCTGATGAAGATAAACTCGCGGTAAAGAAAATTTTTTCCGCAATGTCAAAATACCTACAGGCGACAGACCATAAGGTCCAGATTATTGTCACCGAACATGCAGATGAAGATATCTGGGGAGATGTTCCAGACATTCATCTCGTTGAGCGGTGGAGAGGAAATAATACGAAGCTGATTCCTCTTGAATGGTTACAATAATTTCAAAATGGGTAGCAAACGTAATCAATCAATAACCGTCAACCTGGTACCTCACTTTACACTATGAAATAAAGTCCCACCTATAAAAAACACCGTGATTTTTGGAAAACAGGATAGGTATGTTATCAAATAGAAGAAGCAGTAACAGTGCAAAAATGCGTATCAAGTGCAGAAAGTAGCCAGTAAGAGTTATACCAGTACCAAATTTTCCCTTGAAAAATCGAAAATTTGCTGACATCGCCCCCAATCCATACTATACTAGAGCCACAGGAATCCGGGGCTTTAGTGTTCAAAAGGAGGAATCGCATATGCACATATTCAATAGCATGGAAAGTGATGTATTATTTCCAACAATTGATGCTTATGATATACACACCGCAGGTGGATTGGCACTATATAGTGTGCATTGCGATTTCTACCCCTTTAAAAGTGTGATTGAGAATAATAAAAAAGCACTCGATGCGGTCGATGCCGCATACCGAAAAATCGTAGATATAGCAAGAGATTATGGCGATTTCAGAACCGAAAGCTGGGCTATAACAAGCGGGACACTTCTGACAAGCAGAGTAGGTGTTTTTATCCAGTATTCGCTGCTCTTGACAAAGATCTCGAAGACATTAGGGGTTCCGGGCTGGAACATGCTGCAAAATATTTAAAGGACATCGTTGGTATCGATGGATTCAAAGCGGATCAGGACTGGAAATATATAACAACAATTCGAGATTGCCGAAATATGGCCGTGGATAATGGTGGACACATCAATGACGATGTCAAGCCCAAATTTGACATTGGATACCAAGAAGACGCACAATTATACATTGAATATTCTGACATCATGAAATTCTATGAGGCAATACTAGATTTTATGGATCGGACATTTTTGCTTGAGCCGAGTAATGGCTCAGCGTAACCAAAGGACGTGACCAATCATACATGTATGAGACATTAGAAGGACTCGTTTATGAGTTTCGTGCGGCAATTGATCAGGCAAATGCGCAGGGTGAATTTGCCTTTGATCAATTCTTTTTGCGCTTCCCATGCGGATGCTGTGGGGATGCCTCTGAGTTACTGGCACAATATTTATTAGAACATGGAATCAGATCCACCTATGTTTGTGGAAATCGTTACTTTGATGATCCAGAGGAAGGAACACAATCACACGCTTGGCTCCGGGTAGATGGATTAATCATAGATATTACAGGAGATCAGTTTTGCGATAGAATTTCCTACTATAATTACGACCAGCGTGTGTATATTGGTCCAGGCGATGCTTTTCATGATCTGTTTTATGTTAACAAAAGAGATATACATGAATTCAATGGGATAGACAATTACAGTAGTACATGCCAATACAGGCTATCTAAGCTTTACGGCATAATCAGAAAATACTGCAAAACCTGCTGAAATTTCCTCTTAACCCATGCTATACCAGAGTTGCAGCACCCGGGATGCCCTCCAGGGTCTCCACTTCCAGAAGAACCACACTCAGGGTGCGCTAGTCCGAGTGATGCTGGGCGAGGTATACGATGTGGCTGTGGAATGCTGTCCAGGCTCTGCTACCTACGGCAAGTGGGTAGGTGTCATTCTGAGTACCGACAACCAAAAGATGTTCTACATCTCCGGGGGCTTCGCCTCTCGGCTTTCTGATGCTCTCCAACGTAGCGGGGCTCTGTTACAAGTGTACTGATGTCTATGCCCCCCAGAGCGAGGAGGCATTCCCTACAACGACCCCATCGTAAACGTCCAGTAGCCCGACTGCGGCTGCGTTCGCAAGACCAGTTTCAAAGACAAAGGGGATGCCCTCACTTGGCGGCATAGACCTTTGCGTATTTTAGGGAAACAGCGTAGTAGGTTGCTTATTCTTTCCATAAAGTGAGGTGCACCAAATCATCTATTAAAATTCTGCCGGATTATCGTATATGGTAGTCCGGCGGAGAAACTAATTTACCCCTGTGCGAACAAAGCTAACATAAGATGGTGAAATTATTATGGATAATAAAATAGTGGATTTTTTGAAAGCAGAATATGATGGGGCGAAAGTTGAACGCCAGTATTATGCAGAGTTAATTAACAAGCAAGATGCGTCGTTCAATGCCTTTTTTGCGATTTTTTCAATAGTAATGACGTTAATTTACAATGCTATTCAAATAAATAATAAAGATGTTTTTTTAGAAAATTTGCTGTTATCAGTAGATCAGAAAATTATTATTTCAGCTATGTGTCTACTGATTGGTGTATTATATATATATTTATTCGTTGCCCTGTCCAGTAGCGTATATTACTTAATTCTTTTTGGAGAAAAGATTGCGGTACTCGAGAAAGTGCTGAATATATATTTAGGGAAAGAACTTTTTGTTTGGGAAACGTATATTATGTCCGGACTTCAGTCAAAAGACAATGTTCATAGTGCAGGCTTTTTGAATGTAAATTATTTCAAATTTGTTTTCGCCGTTATTTTGTATCTTATTGTTGAAGCATTTATTTCAGTGGTGCTTTGTTACACGGTAAAAACGGTAGCATATCTTTTTCTTCCGGTGGTTGCATTGATTACATTAATTGTTTTTTGCAATTGGATAATGATGTACTGGAAATTCCCGGAATACTGCAAAAAGACGATGGAAGGTTTATATGAAGATAAACTTGGGATAATGCTTAACCCAACCAATACAAATTAACCGCAATAGAGTAGGGGGGCATACATCCATAGATCCGCACACTCAACTTCCAGAACAGATATTGCGGCATTTCCGTGATCCGAAAATCGGCCAGGTTTGGTATTTGAAACTTGCTGACGGAAAAATTCATAGAACATCTTCAGGAAAATTGGGTACCGTCCCAGATTCCTATTCTGCTGATATGGAGAAGTACCTGTGTAACACGATAGAATCCCAGCTGGGTCAATTTTGGTAGGTATTAAAGATTTTGTGGACGGTAAAGAACGCTCTGTTACAGTTTGGGCAGAGAAGGAAACTGCAGTAAAACAATTATTATATAGAAACCAAAGAGCGCGATAATCTTGTTATCCCAGTATCACCGAGATTTGCATTCCATCTTAAAATTTTCGGAGGATGCCGGCTATAATAAAAACGGAGATGTAATTCATTACTACCATACCAATGATGAAAACGACACCTCTGAGTTTAATCAGCGCACATTACAGTTTGGATATGCCTTAAATAAAGATTTTGTCGCAGGAGCCAGGAAAGACGGTATGCTGAAAGAACTGTTTAATAGCAATATGATTGTCCTAAAAAAGAATATTGACGTATTGTAAGAAATCATGTAGAGTATCTATATAGTCTTATTCTTTTATTGGGGGAGATAGATGTGTACATTGATAGACTTTTTTATAAAAATATTGGACCCATAGATGAAGTGAAAATTTCATGCAGAAGAAATGATGCGGATGTTCCTTTTCCATTAATCATCGTTGGTCAGAACGGAAGTGGAAAATCGATTCTTCTTTCAAATATTGTAGATGCATTTTACGAGATAGCAGATCTTGAATATGAAAACGCTACGCAGGCAGGAGAAAAGGGGGGACATAAATACTATAAAACAATTATGCCGTCACAGATAAAGATTGGAAAACAGTATATGCTGTCGCACATATGCTTTTATCAGGAGGAAGAGCAGTTTGAGTATGTTTGTAAGTCGGGTGAAATTGCGTTTTCAGATTGCTTGGATGGAATGTGTAGTCCAATCAGTACTTCGCTAGACTGGAAAGATGCAATTAGCTATAAGTCGGTAACGGGCAATAAAAAAATTGTTCCGGAAATCTTTGGAAGGGATATCATTTGCTTTTTTGGCCCAAACAGGTACATGAGACCTTGTTGGATGGGTGATCAATACAATTGTACAGAAGAAGCTAATACACATTTTGTTGAAAGTAAAATTGAAAGGCATTTGGTAAACCCCATTACAGCTACAAATATTATAGAGCGGACACAACAATGGTTGTTCGATGTGATAGCCGATTCAAGGCCTGATTTGGCAAAAAAAGACGATGAATATTTTGTTGCATTTCCACCGGTAAATGACCTTTCATTACTCACAGTTTCGCGTTCAAATACAGAGAAAGTGTTATCAACGATTCTTGGCGAGCCAGTCATTTTTAGAATGAAAAATAGAGCTGCCGGCCGTAGTCGATTTTTGATTTGCAGACCAGATGGTTCAGAATTAGTTCCCTCATTGGATGCGCTCTCAACAGGACAGTTAGCTTTATTTAATCTGTTTACAACGATTATCCGTTATGCGGATAATGATGATATCAATTTAAGTCATAGCCTGGAGGAAATCAAGGGAATTGTTGTAATTGATGAGATTGAACTTCATTTACATACGCAATTGCAGCGGAAGGTTCTTCCTAAACTTATTTCGTTATTTCCTAAAATCCAATTTATTATCACATCTCACTCGCCATTATTTTTACTTGGAATGAAAGAATTTTTTGGTGAGGAACAATTTGATGTGATAGAGATGCCTATGGGCACTCAAATATCAGTGGAGCAGTTTTCTGAATTTGAAAAAGCATATTTGTATATGACTGAAACGAGCAGATTTCAGCGTGAGATTGCGGCTGCGATAAATCAGAATCGAGAAAAACCTCTAATTATTACTGAGGGCTCAACGGACTGGAAACACATGAAGGCAGCTTACAACGCACTTTGCAGGGACAGGCGTTGTTCTGCATGGCTACCTAAACTCGACTTTTGCTTTTTGGAATATGAGCCACAAAATTGCGATAAACGCAATTGCTTAAAGCTAGAAATGAGTGGAAGCCAGTTACAAACTATGTGTAAACAGTACAGTTTACTAAAGCAGCCGAGAAAAATGATTTTTATCGCAGATCGTGATGTTTCAGCCGTTACCAAAGCATTGGATGGCAATAACGATTATAAAAAATGGAGTGAACAAGTGTTTTCATTTTGTATACCTGTACCCACCTTTAGAGAAGAAACTCCTCAGATATGTATTGAACATTTATACACAGATGACGAGATAAAGCAAGAAGTAACGCTAAATGACGGAATCACACGACGTATCTTCATGGGAAATGAATTTAATAAAGAAGGATTCTCGGTTTCGGGTAACCATTTTTATTGCAAAAACAAGGACTGCTGCGGTGAGGGGAGAATAGATATCATTGACGGATCGGATAAGAAAAAAGTGCTTATTCCGTGGAATGAGAACGACAACATCAATTACGCATTGAGCAAAATGGATTTTGCAGAGTATATTCTTAAGGGAGTAATACCATTTGAGCACATGGATTTTTCTAACTTTATCCCAATTTTTGAACTGATTCGTGATATTTTACAAGAATGAGCCGGGAATGCACAATCACAATAACGAGATTATCTATAATAATTAAGTCCCATATATGGAATACGGCCCTCAGTAAATGTATGAACGCATTCATACGCCGGTATAACGGGAAGAACAAATTCATCTGACACAACAACACAGCTCTTACCAGTTTTTTGAACCGGAAGCGAGTTCTTACTTGCTTGGATGTCGAAAAGGGCTACATGGTATTACGATTATTCCGTGCAAGGGAATAGAAGAATTAATTGCAGACATTAGAAGCCTTCCACAGAATGTCCAATATGATGCATAGTGGTATGAGGCTAGGACTATTCAGCCCCATTATTTTGATTGTGATCTATTGAGGTTAATAAAAATTGCATATTAGTTGGTGAGGTCCCGTTATATGTATACTGAGTGCTTATTTAACAGTTTTTTCGCTAGAATATCATTAGAACTGGGGGATTAGATTATCTAAAATAATATCTTAATATAGCCTAAAAGAATGTCAGTTTGCGATTATAGATAAAGAAGAAGGAAAAAATATGGATAAATGTGTTATTTTATGCCCTGAAAATATGCTTGATAGCTCCCAAATAAAACAAGTGGTGGAATCAACGTATAATATCGAATTAACATTTCTTCCACAAAAAAGTTTGACTATTCCTGATGAGATAATTGTAATGTCTTTCGAATTGGCGAAAAACATTGCGTATAATACAAGCTATGATCTTATAAAATTTACCATTCAGTCTCTATTAAAAAATTTAAAATTTGACAAGAAGAAAACGGAAATAATTGTCGAAAAAAATGGGAGAAGAAGCCGGATAGTACTTTCATATGAACTTACAGAAGAACAGAAGCAGCAGTATGTTGATGCTAGTATTCAAATGTTGTTAAAATGACTTGGTGAATTAATGTGACTGCTAGGGAATTATTATGTCTTATTCAGCAGACTGGTAAAAAGGTTCAAAGTAATGAGATGTATTTAGGTAAATTAAGGCGGGAACTTGACCCACATAATTTTGCCTTTATTTTGAATCGTATCTGTGAGAAAAATAAACGGATGCCGACAGATTTTCAAGATCCATTTTATTATGATATGATTAGCAATATATTTATGAGTCTTGAGGAAATAGTTCAGGAAAATTCTCTCGAATTTAATGGAAGTCCGATTTGTTCAAAACCAATTCCCATGTTTGGTACAGTCGACGCAACTGGCTATAATGCGTTTATTACATCGTGTGACGAACCTTTAATTGTATTTAATAATGATTTGCTTATTTTCACAGATAGGGTACAGCGTATATTCACGCTTGAATACTGGCTTTACGTGAATCAGTCTCTAACGCCTAGGATAAAGGAAGTTCTAACTCGGAATTTTATTGATATGATGGTGTGCTTTGGTTGTGGTGTCGACTTAACATATGTTTTGGCAGTAGAGGCATGCAATGAAGACAACTGGGACGAATTTAGGAAATTCAATATTCCTAAAGAGGTAATTTCTCCGTTTTCCTGTATTTACAATACACAGTATAACCGCTTTTCAGACAAAGTGAGATCATCAGCTTACCTGTGGATTGTTGCGCATGAATATGCTCATTTGCTCCTTGGACACTTAGACTCCAGCGGGAGAGAGATAGTCAATCGATATATAAATGGAGTTGCAGTAAAAGAGACATCTTTTCAGTGGAAGGATGAGTTTGACGCAGATTTCTTGGCTGCGTCAATTGTAATGCTATCAGATGACGTTTATTGGAAGATTTCTGGTATATATTTGGCGCTAATGTGTATAAATCTTAGCGGTTTTACCCATAAATTAGGTGTAGAAAATACCCACCCACCAGTAGACCAACGAATAAATAACCTAATGCCGATAATTGAAAGAAATCGCAAATATTTGATTGAATGTAAGAATATAAAAGAGGTTATTTCTCCTAAAATCAGCGCATTTAGAAAATTTTTGTCATATCTTGCTTCATCTGATATGTCGTTTCCAAGTGAAGGAGCAATCCAGAGGTATATTTACACGAAATACCCTTTAGAGCAATAGCCACTGGATTGAAAATAATTCCCAAACTGTATATTCCCTATTGTATGGTTCGTTTGTTGGTTATTGCCTTCAAAATGCTTCTGAAGAAGAGCAAAGTAGGAATATCAGGTGGAGAAAAGTTTGGTATGCTGGCGGTGGGCTTAACAGGGGCAAAATTAATTACTTTTCTATACTAATGATTGTATAATTGGGAACGTATATGCTACAAGGGGTTATGTCGTCTAAGTGAGAGCCTATAAAATACTTGATAAGCAATGGAAGAGTGTGCCCAGTAATTTGGCCGGATTACTGGACACAAATGATGAAAAGCCAAGTTCAGCCCGCAGGCATCCCATACCCCAGAATAACACCACTCCCCAGAGAATACTGCTTCTGTCTACACATATCCCTGGAATTGCCCTCTACGGTATAGACAATCCCATTCTCCACCTTTTCCACAATTCCCACATGGTCCGGCACGCCGTCTTGAGTTGCCCAGTCGAAGAAGATGAGCATTCCGGGGGCCGGTTCTGTGGAGCCGTCCAGCCAGAGGCCACGCTGTTGGAACCACTGCAATCCGAAGACACAGCCGGAAAATTTGGGGTAGGCTCCGCTGTCCAGGTAGCCGCATTGGTCGGCGCACCAGGAGACAAAGCAGGCGCACCATTCCACATGGCTGGAAAAGCCGTACCAGCTCCAATAGGGTTCGCCGCCTACGTTGCCAACCTGGGACAGGGCCACATCCACAATGGCGTCCCCGCCCTCCGGGGTGTAGAACACCTTGCCGATTGGGTAGTACCGCAGCACATGGGGGACATACTGCTTGTCTCCGTAGCTATTCCAGCCCATCTGTTCTGCCATTTTTAAGGAGAACTCAATGGCGTTTGCACGGGAATATTCGCCGTATTTTTGCAAGGCCCAGGTGATATAGCCGCTGCCAAAGTTATAGCCTTGGAGGGCCAGTTGAATATGATCCAGGTCAATGGGGCTTTCGGCCCCGGCTGTCTGCATACAGTCCGCAAGATTCTGGATGCCTACTGAAATAGAGTACTCCGGGTCCGTAATGCCTCCGGGGGTTCTGGGGTACTGGGTGTTATACCCGCATTCGGAAGCCTGCATGGGGTCATTCCCTCTGCCGCCGGATTCCTGCATCATAACGGCTTGGATCAGCAGAACATAATCCGGGATTCCGTACTGTTTGGCATACTTGCGGATGACCGGCTCATAGGCTTCCACCTCTGCGCTGAGGGGCAGCGTTTCCGTGGATTCGTCCTGGCTTCCGAAGATGGCGGCACCGCAGCCGATGAGGACAACAATGACGATCACCAGAACGGAAGCAACTCCACCGGCGGCAATGGCTGTGTATAGTGCCTTTGCTGCCTCTGCCGCAGACCTGGCCAACTTTGCTGCCAGCTCTGCGGCTTTCTTTGCGGCCACTACCGCCCTGCGCCCAGCGGTGGCGGCTGCGTGGCTGCTCTTTTGGGCAGCTGTGATGGTGGCCTTTTGCGCTTCCTGAAAGGCTTTCTCTGCGGTGGAATCCACAATTCTTTCAGATGCCCATTCAGCGGTCTTAATGGGGACAGCACCCTGTTTGGTACGAATCGGCAAATCGGATTTCTTTTTTATAGGAATCTGCCCTTTAGATGCCGTTCCCTTGTCAAGCAAAACCGTGTTATGGAAACCATCTGCCTTTGCGGTGCCAACTGTAGAGCTTCTGGTTTGGTCCATTGGTTTGAAAACCGCCTGACTATCTGGCAACGGTATTGTGGAAGAATTTCTTTTGGATGCCTCCACCTGCTGAGAAAAATGTGCTTGCTCTATTTGCAGTTTCTCCTGCTTTTGGGTCTGCCTCTGCCGGACAATGTTTTGTACAGCTGCTTTCCGTGCTGCTTCCTGCTGCGCAGTCTGGGCAGGGACAGCTATAGATTGCTCACGGGTGCGAATTGGCTTTTGGGCAGTGCGGTGAGACAAAGCATCGGAGCTTTCCGGGACACCTCCCGTTGCATTTGCCTGCTGTTGCTGGACGATTCTTTGTACCGCTGCTTTTCGCCCCGCTTCTTGCTGTGTTGCAGGACGGCTCCTGGAAGGCCCTTTTGCAGGTGCCTTTTGATATTCCTCCGGCATATCCGCTTCCGACGAAATACCATGCTTATCATTATTCCTTTGGTGAAGCGAGCGTATTTCCCGCACAGCCAGGGAGGCCCCATCCCGAACGGCATCCTCTGCCGTCCGGGAGATTTTTTCTTCCGCATAATTGCTGGGAGAATCCGACTGCTCCGACTGCCGGTGCGCCGCCTGTTCCGCTTTGCTCCTGACAAAGTTTCGCTGCATCTGCCGTTGAGCGGTATTCATCACCGGCTGATTCTTCCGCTGCCTTGTCTTGATTTCCGGCAATGACCTCGCCTCCGATCAGGACTGACCGGCAAACCGCCCCTCACCGGGGCGGGTGGTCATAAGCTGGTAGAGCTTGGTATTTTTCGGAAAACGGTTGATGAAAGGAACCAGGGCACTGCCATATTTGATAAGGCCAGAACCGGCTTCCACATTGGTGATGTAGTTCATCTGCTCGTTGGAAATGTTCAGGAGCCTGCCCAGCTTTTCCCGGTCAGAGGCTGCCTGGTTCAGCATGACAATGAACTCGGAGTTGGAAAGCATGGTGCTGGCCTGAACAGAATCCAGCAGATACTCCACATTCTGGGTAATTGCTGTGGGAAAAGCGTTGCGCTTTCGGAATTGCCGCCATGCAGAGTTGAAGAAGGCGGCGGAGAACTCATTTTCAAACACCACATGGAATTCGTCGATGAATACATGGGTCCGCTTGCCTTTCTTCCAGTTCAGGGTCACACGGTTCAGCATGGTGTCCGTAATGACCAAGAGTCCTGTGGGCTTCAGCTGCGCCCCCAGGCCGTGAATGTCAAATACCACCACCCGCTTATCCAGGTCTACATTGCTCTGCTTCCCGAAAATATCCAGGGAGCCGGTGGTGTACAGCTCCAAAGACAATGCGATCTGCTTGGCTTCCGGCTCCGGCTGCTCCAGCAGGGTGTCCCGCAGGGTGCAGAGGGTGGGAACCGTTCCTGTATAGGCTGCATTTCGGTAAACCATCGTAATACACCGGTCAATAATGGATTTGTGCTGGGGACCTACACCCTTCTTGTCGATCTGCTCGATCAGGGACAGGATGAACTCGGACTTGACCACAATGGGGTTGTTCTCCCCATAGCCGTCCACCATGTACATGGCGTTGAGCCGATCCCGTCCGCCTGCGGAAACATGGATCACGGAACCCATATCCCCCATGGCCTCCACCAGAGGGGCGTACTCCCCTTCGGGATCACAGACCAGAATATCGTCCTCGGTGTTCAGCATCAGGAAGGTCATCAGCTCCTTGGCGGAGAAGGACTTTCCAGAACCGGGGACACCCAGCAGGAACGCGGACTGGTTCAGCAGATTCTCCTTGTTGCACATGATGAGGTTGTGGGAGATGGCGTTTTCTCCAAAGTAGATACCGCCCTTGTCCATGATCTCCTGGACCTTAAATGGCATGAACACCGCAAGGCTCTCCGTAGTCAGGGTACGGAAGGCGTTGAGCTTCCGGGTGCCAATGGGCAGGACTGTGTTCAAGCCGTCCATCTGCTGATACTTGAGGATAGCCATCTGGCACATGCGCTTCCGAGCGGTAGAGAGAACGGCATCCGTATCCATATCCAGCTGTTCCTTGGTATCTGCGGTAATGACCATGGTCAGGATACCGAAGATCATCCGCTGGTCACGGGTGGTCAGATCATCCAAAAACTCCTTGCTTTCCTTTCGCTGCAATTCCATATCATAGGGGACAACAGCGGAGAAATTGTTGTTGCTGTTCTGGCGGCGCTGCCAGTTGGTAATGTTCGTCTCCACACCGAGAAGCCGGTTTTCTACCTCCCGCACAGCCTCGTCTGTGGGAATGGGTACCATGTCAATGGAGAGCATCATATCCCGGTTCAAATCCGTCAACTCGGATACGAAATCATCCTGAATGTAGCTGGCGTAGTCCTTAAGGTACAGTACCCTGGCGTACCGTTCCCCGATCTGGAGATAGTCGCTGTGCCGTTCCATGGAATCCGGGCAGATGTAGTCCCGGATGCTGTGACCCTTCCGGGCAGAATCCCGCAGAGAGAAGCGGAACTCATTTTCTTCTCCCCTGCAGTAGAAGCGGTGAAGAATTTGCAGCCGTTCCATGGCATTCATGGGGCCGCAGGTGGAGCCAAGGGCAGCAAAGTGGGCAGAAAGGTCTGCTTCCACACGGGCAAAGAAGCTCCGGGCGGCATCCACATCCTTTTTGCGGACAGAAACTGTCAAAAATTTCTCCTGGACAATGCCGTTGCCATTGGTGGCCTTGTCCAGAAGCATCTGGTTGTATTCCTCCCGGTAGTCGTCCAGACCGTCCCACTGCATGGGCATGAGGATGGACTTTTCAAAGTTGATTTGGCTCATCTTATGGTTAAAGATGGTGATTTTGGTGGTAGCTCCGCAATCCAGACTGTTGATAAGGGCAGAGTAGCCCCGGAACATCTTCTCCTTGTCCGGCTCCGAGGCCACCTGATAATTGATGTCCGTGAAGCGGAAGGTTTTTGCGTACCGTCCACCGGTGAGGAAAATCCCGTCCTCCCAGATTTTCTGAATGGGGATCACGTCCTGGACACGCCGGGGAATGACATATTTCTCCCGGTCCTGTCGCACCAAAGTACGAATGGATTTCATCATTTCTTATACGCCTCCTTTTCGTGGTTAGAGATGGTGTCCTCCAACAGCTTGTAGTAGAGATTGTCCGGCTCAGAAATAAGCCGCTTTGGTTCCAGCAGCTCTGAACGAATCCAGGCCCAGGCCAATTGCTCGGCGGTCATGCCGTGGTAGTTGACAAAGCCCATAGCCGCAAAGGGTGCGGCTCCCAGAATACACATCCAGCTGACGGTTTCCGTACCCACATAGGGCTTTAGCAGAAAGTACAGCCCTACGGCAACCAGCATTGCCGCCAGCGAGAAGCCGCACTGCCGCATGGAGAGGCCAAAGAACATGGACTCCCTGTAGGACTGGATCTCTTTGTTGATTTTTACTTCCAATGGTTTCCTCCTTTTGGTAAAAGAATAACGTCTCCCAGTTTGAAAGGCGTTGAAATATGACTAGGGAACTTTTTGATGAAATATCGTTCAAAAAGTTCCCTAGATTAAAATGTCATTTTACAGCCCCATCATCTCCCGCACCACCCGGTCTGCCATTTTTACGGAGCCGACCAGGATCAGCATATTGAAAATCAGCTCTCCAATGTAGCTCCAGACCATGCTGGCCGCTGCCGCGTTTGCATCCACCACCGGGGGCGAGGAGGCAAAGGCGGAGAAAATTACACAGGCCAGCACAATGACAGCTCCTTCCAGACAGACGGAAGCGTAGCTTTTGAGAAAGCTCTTGCCGATGCTCTGCGTGGGTTCCCCGGCAAAGGTGGACAGGGGAATGGGGGCGATGGCTGTGTACATGAACATTTTGAAAAAGCGCCCGTAGACGCTTAGGATCATCTGAAAGGACAGCACCCAGATAAACAGCCCGCCGATCAGCGTCACCGCCCACAATGGAATGGATTCAAAGAATCCGCAGTCCTCAATGGCCGAAACAATTTCGGCTGGCAGTACCGCAGACTGCGGCCGACCAAAGCCTGCCGCCTGCATGATGGTAGAGATTACCCCCTGCACAATGTCCAGCAGTGCCAGCATCAAATCCATGCCGTAGGTAATCACACCCTTGGCAAGGGCAAACCGCACAAACAGCCGCAGGGCGTGTTCCGGGCGTTTCACCTCCGTCAGAGAGCCGCAGGTTTTCATGACACCGATCACGAAGAACAGCACCAGCAGGGCATATCCAATGGCCTGCAAGGCTCCATGAATGCTGGACACCACATTCCAGAGGGTGCCGCCTTTGAAGCTGGTGGGGGATTGGGTAATGAGCTGCCAGATCTCACTTAGCTTGTCATTCCAGATGCCCAGGGCCTTTTCCAAGTTTTGTACGACCCAGTTATCCGACAATGGTTTTCACCTCCTATCCGGGGCAGACCCGCGCGGGGCCTGCCCATAGTGTTTTTTCAGCCTACAATCAAATCCAGAATCTCCTTGGCGAAGGTGATGACGATACCACCGGCCAGAGTCAGGAAACCGTTGCTCCGCTGAGAAGGGTCATGAGACTGCAAGGAAAGACCCACCTGAACAATGCCCCAGCCCAGCAGAATGAGGCCCACGGCCCGGATCAGGCCGAAGATAAAGGTGCTCAGGTTGTTGACTACCGTCAGAGGGTCGCCAGCGGCATAGGCGGGCATAGTCAGACCGAGGATCATAGCGCCGGTGAATACGGCGCAGCTGTAGCGGCGGAAGCCCTTGCGGACATTTTCGGGCATTGGCAGACGCTTAGAAGTACGACGGGTGGGATGAATGATGTTGTGGATGATGTTTTTCATAAGTTACCTCCTGATAGTTTGAATTTTGATTTTGGTTATTTTCCTGCGCTTTCCTGCGCATGAAATCATAGACTTCTTCCTCGGTGAGGATAACGTAATCCCCAGTGTCGGTATCCTCGGGAACAGCTTGCTTCAGCTTTTCCAGGTTGATGGAAACAGCGGCAACGCTCAACGGGTCTGTCCCATGTTGATAGGCCGCGGCCTGTCCATCTGTGGTGAGGGCCACATTGGGGTGTTTGAGAATGTTGTATTTCAGATCCTTCACAGGACGCTCACCCCGAATAAAAAGAAGCGCGTAGCGGTTGTCCAGCATACGTACTTCGTTCGGGGTCATAAGCTCCCGCCCGGCAGTCTGAAAGTTGGTGGTGTAGCTTCCGCTGCGGCCTTTGGATTGGCCGTAGGTGTTGGTGTCGATGGTCTGTTTTCCCAGCAGCTTGGACACATACTCGTGGGTGGATTGCTCATTGCCGCCAAGATACAAAAAAGTGTCACAATTGCCTACGATGCTTTCCCATTGCTTATCAAAGAGTGCTTTCAGCTGGGCCAGATTCTGGAGGATGATACTGACGGATATTTCCCGGCTTCGCATGGTGGCAAGAAGCTTGTCGAAATCATCCGGCAGGGCCACGTTGGCAAACTCGTCCATGACAAAGTGGACATGGACCGGCAGCCGCCCGCCATGCTCAAAATCCGCCTTTCGGTAGAGCTGCTGGAACAGCTGGGTGTAGAGCATACCGACGATGAAGTTGTAGGAGCTGTCGCTGTCCGGGATCACCGCAAAGACGGCGGTTTTCCGTTCTCCAATTTCTCCCAGCTCCATTTCGTCTGTCTGGGTAATTCCCGCCAGAGAAGTCAGGTTGAACTTCTCCAAATGGGAGATCAGGGTGATCTGAATGGATTTCAGGGTCTTGCCGCTGCCGGAGTGGTAGCCCTTGTAGTACCGCACGGCGATATGCTCCGGGTTTTTCCGCTCCAACCGCTCAAACAGCTCGTCCAGGGTGGAAGCATATTCCTCGTTGTCCTCTTTCACATCACCGGCTCGGATCATGTCCATGACCATGGGGAAGTTCTGCTCCTCCGGGGGCGCTTCGTAGTGAAGATAGGAGATCAGGGCCTTTAAGAGCATGGCCGCCATATCTTCCCAGAAGTGGTCGGAGGATTTGCTGTCCTTTGGGGTGGTGTTCTTCATAATGTTGGTGGCGAGCCGCTGAATGTCATCATCATCCCGGAGATACACAAAGGGATTGTAGCAATGGCTCCGTTCGGGATTGATTAAATCCAGGACCTTGATGACATAGCCTTTTTCCTCCAACAAATGGCCGGTGTCCCGCAAAAGTTCTCCCTTGGGGTCCAGGATCACGAAGGAGGTGTTGGCCTGCATGATATTGGGCTTCGCATAAAAGCGAGTCTTGCCGGCACCGGAACCGCCGCAGATCAGAACATTTAGATTCCTGCGGTGCTTTCTACCGTCCAGGCCCAGCGCCACCTGCTGGGTCAGCAGTTTATTTTCATTTCCACCTTGGCGATATTTCTTGCTGACTGCCCCGGGATCACCCCATCGGGCAGAGCCTTGTTCCTCCCGCCTGCGATAGACACGCTCATTGGAAACATAGATGCCGATGCCAAGGCAATAGAGCATGAGGAAAATCAGCAGCGTTTTGAGGCTCTTGTCACACCAGATGATGTGAAAGGGATTTTCCAATGCCGTGCCGAAGCCCTCCAGCAGCGTGCCCAGGCCGCCCTCTAATAGAGGAGCGGCCAGCAGGGCCAGCCAGACCACCGGGAGAATGCCGCAGACATAGAGAATACAGTTCTGCCGGGACAGCTTATCGTTCACGGTCAAACTTCCTTTTTGGCTTTTTCTCCGGGGCATCAATGACCTTCATGAGCAGGGCATTGATGTCCTCCGTGGGTTTGCCATCCCGGATCAGGTCATTGCGGAAAGCATTGAGGCCATTGACCATAAGCCGCTGCTCATAGTCGCTGACCTGGATCAGATGCTGTACTTCTGCCATGCGCACCTCCTTTACCGGGCATCGTCCCGCTGTCGGCTGCC